>Ga0114956_1000055_pt1 | contig 57201 bp, 53 predicted proteins | sample MaitaG_FD_87304 | JGI IMG/M metagenome (GOLD analysis project Ga0114956, IMG submission 87304) | Marine algal microbial communities from Maine, USA - Maine_Asex2 metaG | ecosystem: Host-associated > Algae > Red algae > Unclassified | place: Maine, USA | collected 2015-01-05 | reverse complement strand
GCGTCGAATCCTTCGTTGATGAACCCGCGCTCGGCTTGGCGGCGATACGCCTCGGGGTCGCTGGCCTTCAACACCTCAGCCGGTACGTACGACGATTCGCCATGATCGAATTCGCGTAGGTGATCGCGCACGGTGATCTCGAGCCCCGACGTTGCTGCGAACGGGGCCGCCGTCTGCATTGCCCGCTGCATCGGGCTGCTGTAGAGCGCGTGCACACCGGCGGTCATCAACCATTCACCAACATGGCTGGCCTGCTCGTGGCCGATTTTGGCGAGCGGTGGATCAGCAGGACCTTCGACATTCTCGAGGTGAACTGGGCGGCCATGACGAACGAACAGGAGTTCCATACCTGATCACGTTAGGGCCCGGTCGGCGACGACCCGTGGACTCAGTCGGCGTCGGGACCGGTTCGCTCGGTGTTTTCCTTGACGCGGGCGCTCAGGAGTTCTGCGATGCGTATGCGGGCGCTCGGAAAGTTGTCGAGCAGCTTGTTGAACTCGGTGAGACCGAACTCAGCGACCACCATGTCTTGTTCGGCGACCACCGAGGCGTTGCGGGGTCGGTGCTCGAGCAATGAGGCTTCACCAACGGCCGAGTCGGGACCAACCGATGCGAGATAGTCGCCGTTCATATAAACGTTGGCTCGACCTTCGCTGATCACGTAGAACGAGTCGCCGAACCGACCCTGGTCGATCAAGACTTCGTCGGCTGCGACCTCTTTGCGCACCGCCAGTTTGGCAACCGCTGCGAGTTCGTCGTCGGTCAGGCTGGCGAACAACGCGATGCTGCGCAGGTCCTCAACATCGGGTCGGTCAGCTCGTGAAAAAAGTCCCATAAGGTATGTCCTTCTTGGTGGGCGGCAGAGCTATAAGAAGCAGAGCTATAAGAAGCAGAGCTAGAGGGCGGCAGAGCGAACCGCACGACGACGCTGAAACCAGTCGCCTACCTGGTTGAGCGATAGCACGGTCACGGTTAACGCAATCGAGGGCCACAGCACTTGGTAGAAGCCTTCGGTGATCTTGATGTCGCGACGGGCTTGGTTAATCATGTTGCCCCAGCTTGATTGCGGCAATTGCACGCTCAACCCGAGGAACGACAGGGTGCCCTCGACCACGATGACAAAGGCAGCCTGCACCATGGCGTAAGCGAGCACGGTGGGCATCACGTTCGGGATGACTTCGCGGAACAGAATTTGGCGCGGCTTGGTGCCGATGGCGCGCGCTGCCGCCACGAACTCGCGCTGCGAGATCGCCAAACTTCCGGCGCGCGCGACTCTCGTATAGGTCGGTATCGAGAGGAAGCCGATCACTGCACTGATCAAGAACAGGTCGCGGACCTTAAAGATCGAGACCAGCGCTAGCAGCAAGATAAGCGCCGGGAAGGCGAGGATTACGTCGAGTGTCGCCATGGCAATGGTCTCGGTGCGGCCTCGCACAAAGCCCACGAGTGAGCCGACAAACCCGCCGATGAAGATGCCACACGCAGCAGCCGTCATTGCAACGATCAGGCTGACCCATGCGCCGTGCAATACTCGCGAGAAGGTGTCACGCGCAATCGCGTCGGTGCCAAGCCAATGCATTCCCGACGGGGCCTCGATGGGCTCGCCATCGCCGAATGCGCCAGTGGCGGGGTTGAAGTTGTTGGTCTGCAAGTTCGGATCTTGCAAAGGCAGGGCACCATCAAAAAGGCTGACGTCGAGCTTGGCGTAGATGGCGCCGCCAAAGATGAGAACGAGCCAAATGAACGAGAGCTTGACCAGCAGCGGCATCGACTTGAAGGTGGTCCAGAAGCCCGGTTTCTTTGACTCGTCGTTGCTGGCCGAGGCCGGGATCGGCGAGGACAGTCTTTCGGCCATTCGTGCGGCCGGGTCGTTGGCGGTAGTTGACACCGTTAGCTCCTGCGGATGCGAGGGTCGAGGACGGAGTACAGCAGGTCGACCAAGGTGTTGATCACCACGTAGACCACAGCGACGAACACAACGATGCCCTGGATGACCAAGATGTCTCGCTGGTTGATGGCGTTGATGAGCCGGAACCCAAGGCCGGGAATCGCGAACAGTGTTTCGATCACAACCGTTCCGCCCAGCAAAGCGCCGAAGTTGATACCGACCACGGTAGCAACGCTCAGTGAGCTGGGCCGCAAGGCGTGGCGCCGCAAGATGTAGCCGTCGCTGAGGCCTTTGGCCTTGGCTGACAAGACGTAATTTTCGCGCAGCGTCGCGATCATGTCTGAGCGCACGAGTCGACTAAAAATCGCCATTTGGTTTGCCGCGAGTGCCGTGGCAGGCAGGATCGCGGTCTTCATGTTGCCCCAGATGCCATCGCTGAAGCGCCGCCAGTTCGAGGCCGGCAGCCAGCCAAGCTGGACCGAGAACAGCCAGATCAAGAAAATGCCGACCACGAAGTTCGGTACCGATAGGGCCACCTGCACAAATGCCGAACTCGAGGTGTCTTGCCATTTCCCCTCTCGATAGGCACCGAGAATGCCGAGTGGTAGCGCAGCGATGAGCGCAATGCCGATCGCCATTACGGCTAACTGTGCCGTGACTGGCACCCGATCCTGGATCGTCTGCGCCACGTCTTGGCCAGCATTGATGTAGGACTCGCCAAGATCGCCCTGCATTGCATCGCCAAGCCAGTTGACATAGCGCACGAGGAACGGATCATCAAGTCCGAGGTCGTCGCGAATGCGTTGTTCAACCGCTGGATCGCGCACCGAGTCGGTGCCGAGGATTGCGTTGATCGGATCGCCCGGGAGGAGCGCCGTCATAGAGAAGGTGAGGAACGTGACGACGAACAACGTCGCCACCATTCTGGCTAATCGCCATATCAACACTTTCGCCATAACTGGTGCTTCCTCCCGAGGATTCGATCAACTACTGATTACTGAGCTGGATCAGCTGCCGACGCGGTAGGCCTGAGCCCAACGGCCTTCAACGTTTGGCAGGCCTACGCCGAGGCTGCCGTTTGGTAGCTCCCACGAGTTCAAGCCCTTGATGTCGCTGTCTACGATGAACGCCGTAGCGGTGTGACCCGAGAACCAGATAGGCAGGTCTTCGGCCAGCTTGACCATGACCTCTTCGTACAGCGCATAGCGCTCGTCGAAGTCAGCGGTTTCGACTGCAGCGTTGAGCGCAGCAGCGACGTCTGGGTCGTAGTAGTTCGACCAGTTCAGCGGCGAAACAGCAGTTTCGGGCAGGCCGTTAGCAACCGCAACTTCAGACGTTGGTGGGATACCGATGGCTGGGCCGAGAAACGTCGAGGGATCTTCGTCGTTGGCCACACGCCAGCAGTGGGTGGTGTGGTCGCCAAGGAAGCCGTTTTCTGCACCCAGTGCGTACCCGATATGGGTCTGCTGGTCGTAGTTGGTCAGCTCGACATTTACCAGGCCGCTTGCGCTCCAGGTTTGTTCGAGTACCTGCATCGCTGCGATCAGGGTTGGGTCTGGCGGGCATGACAGCTCGGTGTCGATGGGCTCACCAACGGCCTTGCCGTCGGAACGGTTGGGATCGTTCGTGTAGTCGGTGAGTTCTGCAACACCAGCCTCGAAGTCGAACTGCGGCCAGAGAGCGGCAGCCTTCTCTGAGTACCACGGGGAATCAGGGCTGAACCACTGGGTGCCTGGCAACGAAATGCCGGTACCACCAAGGGCCTCGATTACGTTCTCTTGGCTGTTCATCTGGATCAGAGCACGACGCACTCGGACGTCGTCGAATGGTGGAACGAGCACGTTGTACATGCCGCCACCAACGTTGCTGCCCTGGAACTCGAAGAGTTCGATTGGGTCGCCATTGTCGCGAGCGGCGCGGCCGTCGCGGATGGTTCCCTGGCGCAAAGTGTGGGCCACGTCGGTCGTGCCAGAAAGCACAGCATCGAGTCGGGTGCCCTCATCGGGAATTGGACGGAACGAAATTTCGTCGAGGTATGGCAGCTGGGTGCCATTTGAATCGCTCATCCAGTAGTCGGGGTTGCGCTCGACGATGGTTTCGTTATCGAGGTCGCGGCTTACGAAGACGTAAGGCCCGGTACCCACAGGGTTTTCGTTATATGCATCGACGTCGGCTGCAGCCAGCTCGCCGTCGAACACCATGCCCAGAGGGGCACGTGACAGATATGCCGGGAATGCCGAATTGGCGCCGGTGAGCGTGTAGGTGACCTCGAACTCGCCGGTCGCTTCGACGCTCTCGAGCTTGGCGGCCGAGACCTGGCCAGCTGAGGTCGCGCCTTCGAGCTGCACGGGGAACATGTCGGCGATCGACTGAGCGTTGAACTCTTTGCCGTTGTGGAAGGTGACGCCTTCGCGCACGGTTCCCGTCCACACGTCGAGCGTGTCATTCGAACTGATGTCTTCGAGCAGCCAGCCTTCGTAGGTGCCTTCGGCGGTTGCTTCCATCAACTTGTCGTAGATGGTGGGGAGCACGTTCATGCACGGCGAACCGCAGGTGTCTTCCCATGGGCGCATGCCGACGATTTCGGCCTCGAGACCAATGATGACCTCGCCACCTTGCTGACGCTCATCAGTCGTTGCTTCGACTGCGGTATCAACGTCGCCCTCGGCCTCTTGGCCAGCTCCAGCGACTTCTTCGTCGTCCATGGCTTCGTCGTCCATGGCTTCGTCATCCATGGCTTCGTCGTCCATGGCCTCTTCGCCGCCGTCATCAGACGATGACGATGCTGGCGCTGGGTCGTCGGCAGCGACATCGTCGCCCCCGTCGCTCCCGCCACATGCTGATGCCAACATGATGAAGGCACATAGTGTGGCTAGAACTTTTAGCCATCTGATTTTCATAGGGTTCCCCTCTGGTTATGAGTATTTCTTGTTATGTGGTGGTTGTGTGTTCGTCGATGTAGCGAAAACGTAAAGTGCTGCTGGGTCAGTCGTCTTCGACGTCAACGAGCGGAAAGTGGCATGCGACGTAGTGATCGTCGGTGACCTTGCGCATCGTTGGCTCGACGCGCTCGCAAAGTTCGCTCGCGCGGTCACAACGTGTACGGAAGCGGCAGCCGCTGGGTGGGTTCAGCGGCGAGGGCAGTTCGGTCTCTTCGACCATCGATTCGTCGATCTCGACGTTCGGGTCAGGGATCGGGCTTGAGCCCACCAAAAGCGACGTATAGGGATGTGCCGGGTTGGCGAACATTGTGTTCGACTCAGCTACTTCGCACAGCTTGCCGAGATACATAACCGCAACTCGGTCACTGATGTTCTTGACAACGGCAAGGTCATGGGCAATGAAGACCAGCGTCAGGTTGTAGCGCTCTTTGAGGTCTTCAAGCAGGTTCAGGATCTGGGCCTGCACCGATACGTCGAGCGCCGAAACCGGTTCGTCGCAGATGATCACCTGCGGTTCGAGCACAAGGGCCCGTGCAATTGAAATCCGCTGACACTGGCCGCCCGAAAACTCGTGCGCGTGCTTGTCGCGTGCCACCGCGGCATCGATGCCAACGGCCTCGAGCATGGCGTTGACCCGCGCTTCTTGCTCGTCGATGTCGTGTGGTCCCCACACGTTGAGCGGTTCAGCGACAACATCGCCGACTTTGCGGCGGGGGTTCAGCGACGAGATTGGATCTTGGAAAATCATCTGCAGGTCGGTGCGAGTCTGGCGCAGCTCTTCGCCCTTGATGTTTGTGAGCGAACGGCCCTTGAAGTCAATGGTGCCAGACGTCGGCGGTGGCAGCTGAATCATTGCTTTGGCGGTCGTCGACTTGCCGCAACCGGATTCACCGACCAAGCCAAGAGTTTCGCCCTCAGCGACGTCGAGGCTGATGCCGCTGACCGCATGCACCTTTTGTCCGCCCGGCGCAGGAAACTCTACGACCAGGTCTTCAACGCGAAGAATGGTGTCGCCGCCGTCACGCAGGTGGGCTTTGCCAGTACCAGCCATTAGTTGTCTCCTGCTGCTGCGGCAGCTGCAGCGGCTGCCTTGGCGGCCACCGCTTCGATCACGGACTCATCAACAACTCGGCCCTCGGCCACTGCAAGCGTCTGTGGCAACTCAGCGGCCAGGTTCTTTTCGTATGCCTCTTTGTTCTCGGGTGATCCAACCGGGAACCAGCACGCAAACTCATGATCGGCATCGCCGTCGGTGACCAGCGGCGGTTCTTCGGTGAAACATTTTTCTTGCGCGTAGGGGCAACGGGGGCTGAACTTGCAGCCTGTTGGTGGGTTGATCAAGTCGGGCGGGCGGCCGGCGATTGCCGCTAGGCGGGTGTGGCTGCGCTCGGTCGTCTTTGGAATCGATCGCAGGAGCGCTTCGGTATAGGGGTGGCGCATTTCTTCGAAGAGCGTCGTGGTCGATGCATGCTCGACGACCTTGCCGGCGTACATCACGGCGATCTCGTCGGTGCGTCCGGCAACGACACCGAGGTCGTGCGTTACAAGCACCATCGCCATGTCGCGTTCTTTGCGCTGCAGGCCCAAGAGGTTCAGGATTTGGTGCTGCACCGTCACGTCGAGTGCGGTCGTGGGTTCGTCGGCAAACAGAATTTTCGGGCCGCAGGCCAGCGCAATTGCGATCGAGACCCGTTGGCGCATGCCGCCGGACAGCTCGTGCGGGTAGGCCTCGAAACGGGTATCGGCTTCGGGAATGCGAACGCTTTTAAGTAATTCGACCGCTGTCGCCCGGGCTTCGGACTTTGAAAGGCCGAGGTGTTTACGCACGTGTTCGGTGACTTGGCGCCCAATCCTGACCACCGGGTTCAGTGACGTCATGGGGTCCTGGAACACCATGGCCATCTCGAGGCCCCACGTACTTTGCATCTGCTTAGGCGACAGACCCAGGATGTCGCGTCCCTCGAAATGCACGCTGCCCGACGTGTGCACGTTGCCGCCGAGGTTTAAACGCATGATCGATCGCGAAAGCACGGTCTTGCCTGAGCCGCTCTCGCCCACGATGCCAATGGTCTGACCTCGCTTGAGCCGAAAGCTCACGCCGTCGACTGCTTTGACCATGCCCGCTGGGGTCTCGAAATGTGTCTTCAAATTTTCGACGACCAAGAGGTCGTCGTCAGCGTTCGCCCGTGATGCACGGTCAGTCAAGTTCCCCCCCCGGGGTTTCAATTGCGGTGCTTTGCTCAGGAAGAAGGAGAGCTGCTGCTTGCCAGATCGTAGACGAAGATCGGCGCGATTACCCAACGCCCTAGGTCAGAAGATCTGGCACACTTATTGCTGTGGACAATCTTGGCGTGCTCATCGGTCACTGGACTGCGACCACAGCGCCGACCGGATGCACCGTCATCGTGTTTCCCGAAGCCAGCACTGCGTCAGGTGAGGTGCGCGGTGGCGCTCCAGCCAGCCGCGACTTCGCGCTGCTCGATCCGCGTCGCATGGTCCAACACGTCGATGCCGTCGTGCTCACAGGTGGCTCGGCGTTCGGGCTTGGCACCGCCGACGGCGTTGGGGCTGGGCTCGAGGCTGCGGGGCGAGGATTTGCGACGCGGGCGGGCAACGTGCCCATCGTCGTTGCGATGGGTTTGTTCGATCTTGATGACCATGGCGTGCGTCCGGGTGCGATCGATGGGCGCAGCGCATTCGACGCTGCGTCGGCCGACGGGTGGGCTACTGGTCTGGTTGGCGCTGGCGCTGGTTGCACGGTGAGCAAATGGCGGGGACCCCAACATCGAGTGCCCGGCGGTCTGGGCTTTGCGTCCACGCGCTCAGCAGACCTTGTCGTCAACGCGATGGTCGCAGTGAATGCGATCGGCGACATCGACGATGGTGTAACGACTGCCGAGGTGCTCGCAGGCACTCACGTCGCCCCTGTCGTTGAGCCAGAGTCGTTCGAGAACACGACGATCGGCGTGATCTGGACCAACGCTGCCCTTGACAAGATTCAATGTCATCTTGTTGCTCAAAGCGGTCACGATGGTTTCGGTCGAGCCTTGATGCCAGCCCATACGCTCGGCGATGGCGATGCACTGGTCGCTGCATCTGTGGGTTTAATCGAGGCACCGTTGACAACGGTGCGCATGTTGGCGACGGTCGCGGTCGAGCAGGCCGTGCGCACCTGCCAGCAGTCGTAACCTCAGGTCCCAGATTGGGCGTCAGCGATTGGTAGATTGAGCGCGTGGAACGCGCCCTCGATTTGCCCGTCAACCTGCACGGGGCGAGTCTCAGCATCGACTCCGACGGCCCGGGTGCCACGGCTCGTGTCGCAGTCGCGGTCGCTGATCTAGCCGTAGCCAGCGACGTGCTCGTTCTTGGTGGCGACCTCGGAGCGGGCAAAACCGCCTTCACCAAGGCGTTTGGCGCGGCACTCGGCATTGCCGAGCACATCACAAGCCCAACGTTCACGCTGGTTCAGCGATATGACGGTGGTCGGTTGGTGCTGCATCACCTCGACGTGTACCGACTTGATCACGTCGATGAGACGATCGACTTGGCGCTGCCGGAGCTCTTCGAAGACGGGTCAGTGGTGGTCATCGAATGGGGCGACACCATCTTGTCGGTGCTTCCTCAGAACTATCTGTTCGTCAACTTCGTGTTCGGCGACGGCGATGACGAACGCACCATCGAGCTTTCGGCGGTGGGGTCGCCATGGCAAGCCCGCATGCGCAGCTTGCGCGAAGCGCTCGAAGGGGCAACGTCGTGTTGATCCTCGGGGTCGAAAGCGCCACCGCCCAGGTCGGTTGCGCCGTTGGTGGCCACGAAGGTGTCTTGGCGTCGACGCACTCGGCGCGCGGGCGCCGCCACGCAGAATCTCTCGCACCGCAGATCGAGTTCACGCTTGCCCAAGCCCGGGTCGACATCAGCGAGATCAGCGTGGTGGCGGTTGACGTTGGTCCAGGCCTTTTCACCGGTCTACGGGTCGGCTTGTCGACGGCAATGGCTACTGCGTTCGGTCTCGGCGTGCCGATGATCGGCGTAAGCAGTCTTGATCTGGTTGCTTTCCCGCTGCGTCATACCCCTCGGCTCATCGCGGCATGTATCGATGCTCGAAGGGGCGAAGTCTTTACTGCCTTCTATCGCCAGGTGCCGGGTGGCCTGCAACGCGTCACCGAACCGCACGTGGTTACGCCCGATGATCTGTACGCGGAACTCCAGGCCGCGAGCACCGAGGCGATTGTGGTCGGTGACGGCGGCTTGCGGTATCGCGAACAGCTGTCGGGTATCACCAAGGTCGAGATCGCCGACGAAAGCCTGGCTTATCCATCTGCCAACAGCCTGGTAGCACTCGCACACGCTCGTGCGCTGCGCGAGGACTTCGTGCAACCCAGTGAGATTGCTCCGTTGTACCTGCGTCGGCCTGACGCTGAAATCAATTGGCAGACCAGGCCTGCGGTATGACCCTCGGCGCAACGACAATGACGCTTCGGCCGTTGGCTTCGGGCGACATCGATGCCGTGCAACGCCTTGACGTCATCGCTCATGGTGAGAGCTGGTCGACTCGATTGATGAAGGACCAGATCAGCGAGGCTTGCTTCGATCACCGCGTCGCAGTTGCGGCTGGTCAGGTTGTTGGACATGCGGCGACCTGGAAGCGCGAATCGACCATGATGGTTACGACCGTCGCCGTCGACGAATCAGCGACCGGTCTCGGCATCGCAACCCGATTGTTGCTCGCGCTTTTGCACGAAGTCGACGCAGCGGTGGGTTCGGTGCGCCTCGAGGTGCGACCGTCGAATCGTCGGGCCCAGCGTCTTTATGGCCGCTTTGGTTTTGCGCCCATTGGCTGCCAACGTGGCTTCTACCGCCGCTGCGATGACACTGGTTCACGCGACGCCTTGGTGATGGTCGTTGCGCACCCCCACGACGACGTGTGGCGTCAGCGCCTTGCGTCGATTCACGCCAACCTTGAAGAAACCGGTGCTGCCGCATGACTGCAATACTCCACGACCAAAGCACCATTCTGGGCATCGAGACATCGTGCGACGAGACCGCGGCTGCGGTCGTTGTTGGGGGCGAGTCGATCTTGTCGTCGGTTGTCAGCAGCCAAGTCGACTTGCATGCTCGCTTCGGTGGTGTTGTGCCCGAGATCGCCAGCCGAGCTCACACCGACCTGATCACCCCTGTCATTGCGCAAGCACTCGTCGAGGCCGGCCGCTCAGGCAAAGAACTTGATGCTGTTGCTGCTACGTACGGACCGGGGCTCGTCGGGTCACTGCTGGTGGGCGTGAGTGCCGCAAAGGCACTCGCCCTTACCTGGGGCGTGCCGTTCGTCGGGGTAAATCATCTCGAGGGCCATCTCTATGCAGGGCTGCTAGAAGAACCCGACCTGAGCTTTCCGCTGGTGGTGCTTTTGGTTTCAGGCGGCCACACGATGCTGGTTGAGATGCAGGGCCACGGCGAGTACCGGCTTATTGGTCAAACCGTCGACGACGCGGCGGGCGAAGCGTTTGACAAGGTTGCCCGCTACCTCGACCTCGGATATCCGGGTGGTCCAATCATCGATCAACTTGCCACCCAGGGCGATCCCCAAGCCATCGCCTTCCCGCGACCAATGCTGCACGAGGGCTACGATTTTTCGTTCAGCGGACTCAAGACTGCGGTCATCAACCATGTGCGCAAGCACCCTGATGTCAGCGCCGAAGACGTCGCGGCGTCGTTTCAAGCCGCCGTGGTCGACGTGTTGCTCGCGAAAGCAATCAAGGCAGCTGAAGAAGTCGGAGCCACCGCAATCTGTCTCGCTGGTGGCGTGGCGGCCAACAGCGAGTTGCGAGAACGCACCCTCGGCCATTCGGTGAGCAGCGGCATTCGAGCGTATGTGCCGAGCCGATCGATGTGCACCGACAACGCAGCGATGATCGCCACCGCAGCTTGGTGGCGACTTAACAGTGACGGTCCGTCAGGACTCGACCTCGGTGCGAACCCAAACCTTAAGCTTCCCTGGCTCGACGCCTAACCCATGACGGTAGGCGACCCGACAGCTCAGCGGCTCGTTGGTCTGCTGGCCACCAACGAGCGTCGGCGCGTGGTCGCGGCGTTGACCCTCGCTGATGAACCCGTCGACCTTGCCGCAGTCGCTGCCACTGCTGGAATCTCTCTACGAGAAGCCGCCGACGCGCTCGATCGACTTTCGTCAGCCGGATTGGTTGGTGGCGGTCCTGACGCTTGGCAACTCGATCACGACATGTTCGCGCGGGCGGCGCGAGCCCCAGCAACGGTGGCTCAGCCTTCGGCGTTTGCCGACGAACCAGACGATGTAGCGCGCGTGCTCAGCGCAGCGTTCCGCCACGGCGAGTTGGTGCAATGGCCGACCAAGCGGTCGCGCCGCATGATCGTGCTCGACTATCTCGCCCAACGCTTTGAGATTGGCACGCGCTATGCCGAGCACGAGGTCAACGAGATCCTCGCAGCGGTGCATCCTGACTATGCGATGCTGCGTCGCTGGCTCGTCGACGAGCAGTTCATGGATCGTGGCGAGGGCCGCTACTGGCGATGTGGCGGCTCGGTCTAAGCCCGGCCCAAAAAGCTCTGCGTCGGGGTGGTGCTTCCTGCCGCTGGCATCTAGAGTTAGCACTCGCCTCGTGAGAGTGCTAGTTCCTGATCATCAGAATTCGAACGAATTCAGACGATCACCACCACAAGAAGTCCGAGCTTAAGTAGGAGAGACTCGATGAACCTTCAGCCCCTCGAGGACCGCATTGTTGTCCGCCCCGGTGAGGGTGAAGCGACGACCGCTAGCGGTCTCGTTATCCCTGACACCGCCCAGGAGAAGCCCCAACAGGGCGAGGTCCTGGCAACGGGTCCCGGCAAGCGATCCGACACCACCGGTGACCTGATCCCAATGGACGTATCTGTTGGCGACACGGTCGTCTATAGCAAGTACGGCGGCACCGAGATCAGCTCGGCGGGCGAAGACCTGCTGATCCTGTCGGCGCGCGACGTGCTCGCGATCGTCAAGTAGCTATGACGAAGATTCTTAAATTCGACGATGCCGCTCGCCGCGGCCTCGAAGCTGGTGTCAACAAGCTCGCTGACGCAGTCAAGGTCACGCTCGGCCCTAAGGGTCGCAACGTCGTGCTCGACAAGAAGTTCGGCGCACCGACAATCACCAACGATGGTGTTTCGATCGCTCGCGAGATCGAACTCGAAGACGCGTTCGAGAACATGGGGGCGCAGCTCGTTAAAGAAGTTGCCACCAAGACGAACGATATTGCCGGTGACGGCACCACGACCGCCACGGTCCTGGCTCAGGCACTCGTGCAAGAAGGTCTTCGCAACGTCGCCGCAGGCGCGAGCCCTATGGGTCTCAAGCGTGGCATCGAAAAGGCCGTCGCTGCTGCGGTTGCGTCTATTGCCAAGCAGTCCTCAAAGGTCGGCGGCAAAGACTCCATCGCTCAGGTGGCAGCCATTTCTGCTGCTGACCAAAGCGTGGGTGAAACCATTGCTGAGGCCATCGACAAGGTTGGCAAAGACGGTGTAGTAACCGTCGAAGAGTCGAACACCTTCGGCATGGACCTCGACTTCGTCGAGGGCATGCAGTTCGACAAGGGCTTTCTGTCGCCGTACTTCGTGACCGATCCTGAACGCCAAGAAGCAGTGCTCGACGAGCCCTACATCTTGTTCAACCAGGGCAAAATCAGCTCGGTGCAAGACATCTTGCCGGTGCTTGAAAAGGTCATGCAGTCGGGTCGCCCGCTCATCATCATCGCCGAAGACATCGAGGGCGAAGCACTCGCAACCCTCGTCGTCAACAAGATCCGTGGCACGTTCACCTCGGTTGCTCTCAAGGCACCTGGTTTCGGTGAGCGCCGCAAAGCAATGATGCAGGACATGGCAATTCTTACCGGTGGCCAGGTCGTCGCCGAAGAGGTCGGCCTCAAGCTCGAAAACGTCGGTCTCGACATGCTCGGCACCGCCCGTCGCATTGTTGTGACCAAGGACAACACGACCATCATCGAAGGCGCTGGCAAGAAGGCCGACGTCGAAGGCCGCGTTGGTCAGATCAAGGGCGAGATTGAGAACACCGACAGCGACTGGGACCGCGAGAAGCTCCAAGAGCGTCTTGCCAAGCTCAGCGGCGGCGTTGCCGTCGTGCAGGTCGGTGCTGCTACCGAGGTCGAACTCAAAGAGAAGAAGCACCGCATCGAAGATGCACTGTCGGCAACTCGCGCAGCCATCGAAGAAGGCGTCGTCGCTGGTGGTGGAACCGCTCTGGTTCGTGCCCGCCCCGCTGTCGCCAAGGTCGTCGAGTCACTGTCTGGTGACGAAGCGACCGGTGCACAGGCCGTCTACCGTGCGCTGGCCGCTCCGGCCAAGCTCATTGCTGACAACGCTGGGCACGAGGGTGCGATCGTCGTTCAGCAGGTCGAAAAGGCTAAGGGCTCTAACGGCTTTAACGCTGCGACTGGCGAGATGCAAGATCTCGTCAAGGCCGGTGTCATCGATCCGGCCAAGGTGACCCGCGCTGCATTGCAGAACGCGGCGTCGATCGCCAGCTTGTTGCTAACCACCGAGGTGCTCATCGCTGACAAGCCTGAGCCCGCACCACCAATGCCTGCCGGCGACCCAATGGGTGGCATGGGCGGGATGATGTAAACGAGCCAACTGGCTCACTTCGATCGAATGCCGGGTCTTCGGGCCCGGCATTCGTCGTTTTCGATTGCGTGGGCTTGGCACAGATTTACCGAGTTGTCGACGATGGTTTTCGGTTTGTTATGGCCCTTGAGGAATCAGAACGTGTGCCGATGTGGTTCCATGGGGGCACGAACCCGATGGAGATGGTGTGGACCCTGTAGAACAAGCCGAGGCGGGTGAGGCTGCGACCGGCGTGCCGCGGATCGCGATCGAGCGTCATAGACGCGGCAATCGCTGGATGCACTGGATCAACTTCCCGCTGTTGACGATCATGATCTGGAGCGGGTTACGCATCTACTGGGCTGACTTGCGAGATCCGTTCGCGGTCGGAATCGGCGGATGGCAGTGGTTCGAGTTGCTCCCGACGTGGGTCAACGAACAACTCGGCCTCGAACGACGCTTAGCTCGCGGAATGGCCTTTCACTTCACGTTCGGATGGCTATTCGTGCTGAACGGCGCTGCGTTCGGTGTGTACATCTGGCGAACGGGCGGCTGGCGCAACTTCATCCCGACCAAAGACGATCTGCGCACGATCCCGGCCGTATTGCGCCACGAGATCGGATTTGGACCCTTCAAAACGAACGCCCCGCCGCAAGGAAAATACAACGGAATGCAACAGCTGACCTACGCCATCGTGCTGCTCATGGGAGCGATGGCGATCGTCACCGGCTTTGCGATCTTCAAGCCGACTCAGCTGTCGCTGCTCGTTGCCTTGTTTGGTGGATACGAGACCGCTCGTGCAATCCACTTCTTTATAACGATTGGCTTCATCGTCTTCTTTGGAGTCCACATACTGCAAGTCGCCAGGGCTGGCTTTGCAAATTTCTGGTCGATGGTGACCGGCTATGAGCTGCTGCCAGCCGAAACTGACCGAGCCGCGGAACCTGTTGAGCCACTCGAGGAGATGCTGCAATGAGTGAGTCAACCAAGCCCAGCGGACGAACTGAACCAACCGGAGTGAGCGAGCCGATCTCGCCAGAAGAAGCTGACTCGATCCAGATCGATACCGGAATTGCTGGGGGTCTCGCGTCGACGTCTACCTCAGGGCATTATCGGGTCGCCCAAGATTTGCGCGGGCGTACGTTGTCGCACGATGCGCACCGAGCGCTGTCTCGACGATCGCTGCTCACCGGTGCTGCGGGCGCTGCCGCAGGGATCTTTGGGTGGCGCTGGATCCAAGGCCGACCTGTCGATGACCGCATCCCCGATGTCTTGCGCTCAGGTCACGAGCTAAACGAATCGATTTGGCGCGGCCTGTTCCGTGAGAGCGCCGAAGCACCGACCTTCGACTTCGCAGAGTCGTCGATGATGCGAGTCAATGGTCGCCATGGCATTCGCGACCCTCTCGATCTCGACACATGGGAGCTGCGTGTCGTCGGCACTAACGGTCAGCTGCTAGGTACCTATGACGTCGACGACCTGCGCGAACTAGACCAAGTCGAAATGACCGTTGAACACAAGTGCGTCGAAGGGTGGTCACACGTCGTGACCTGGGGCGGGGTCCGGTTCTCGGACTTCGTTGAGCGATTCCACCCCGATCAGGCCGAGGCGCCGTTCGTTGGCTTGTACACACCTGACGATGAGTACCGAGTCGGCCTCGAACGCGACGCGATGGTGCACTCTCAGACGATGCTGACACTCGACTTGCAGCGAGCCCCGCTCACCGAGGAGCACGGCGCCCCGGTGCGGCTCACGACTCCGCTGAAGTACGGCATCAAGCAGATCAAGCGCATTGGCACGATCGAGTTCAGCAACGAACAGCCCGAAGGCGACTATTGGGCCACACGGGGATACGACTGGTACGCGGCCCTCTAGACGAGCGCTCGTTGAGCGCCTCGCTCAGTCGAGCAGATGTGGGGCGAAAAGTCGGCCTCGTTGCGCCGCCCCCGGCACTACGACGAACCCGATAAGTCCGAAAGCCAACAGAAGCCAGACCGTTGTCGAGACCCGTTTAGAACGTCGAAACCACGTAGTCGACAACGGCGACGATCTCGTCAGTCGACAGCTTTTCGCCGAACGAGGGCATTTGGGTGCCCCCGTTGGTAACGAGGTTGATCAAAGGGCTTGGGTCCGCGGCAAAGAAATCGCCGATCCCGGTGATCGATCGAGCGGTAGCGCCTTCGCCGTTTGGACCGTGACACCGGGCGCAGTTCATCGAGTAGATCGTCGCGGCGTCGGCAACAGGCACGACCTCGGTGTCACCGTCAGTCGCAGTGTCTAGGCCGGCTGAGCCAGCATCGTCAGCCGGGGCTTCATCGGTCGATTCGGGTTCGGGCTCTTCGGTCGCAGTGGGCTCGACGGTCGGTTCTGGCGTCGGTTCTAGAGTCGCGGTCGGCTCAGGAGTCGGCGGCACCGGCGTTGCTGTCGGGTCGGGAACCGCAGTTGGTGGCACAGCAGTTGGCGGCACCGCAGTCGGCGCCACTGGCGTTGGCGTGGGCACAACCGCCGCTACTTCTGGGTCGCCACCACAGGCCGCCAAGGTCATCGCTATTGCGAGCGCCAGAATGGGCAGAGCCCTTGGTGAAACCAATGATCGAACCTTCACTGCGATCTCAAGCATGACGGGCAGCGTAGGGCGACCTGCGGACCAACATGCGGCGCGTTCTTCTTCGGGTCACGCTCGGTAGCATTTGACGCAGTGAGCACCTTTGAGCGACCAGCCCCCGATATCAACAAGATCGTCGAGGCATGGCAGATATGGGTCGCCGGTGGCGAAGACGTGTTGCCCGGCCGCACGATGGCTGATCTGAAAATCGGCGGTGCCGATGTGATGCTTGCGACGCTTGCCGAAGATTCCGAGCAGGTACGTGACGCTGCCGAAGCCTGGGCCAGCTGGGACAAGGGTCGGGTGGGGCCTGACGACACGCTTGTCGCGCTTACTGCGTCTGGGTTCGGCGACATCGTTGGGGCACTTGCCGAACCGGCGTGATCGCTGCACCTGACGGCCGCGGCGGACCCCAGAAAATCCCACGACCACCCGACGCAGCGCTCTGAGGCCCGCCACGTGAAATCACCTCGCACCTACCGGTCGCAACGGTGTTTTCGAGCATCTGCTTCGGCCCATGTCGCTGCTGCGAAGTAGCGGTAGGCGGGTGGTGTTTCCGCCAGAACAGGGAAACTGCCTAGCGGCGGGTGAAGATTTCTTCGCCCACGATGCGGCCGGTGGGGACTGATATCGCGGTCAGGGCTACAGCGGCTGCCGATCCAAAGAGGAGCACTGCGGTCAGCGAGGTTGTCTCAACGAGTTGACCAGCAATGATGTTCGCGATTGGCACGGTGCCGCCGAACGACAAGACCCAGATCGCGGCAACTCGGCCTCGGACTTCGGCGGTGACGTGCTCTTGCCACGCAGTCGCAAGTGCAGTCGGAATCGCGAAGTAGAAGGTGCCGACCAAGAAGATCGCCAGGTAGGCCAACGTGATCGATTCAAGCAGCGAGAGCCACGCCAGCGCGGCGGCAAACCCAATGAGACCTACGGGCACAACGTGGCTGGCAGGAGTGCGCAGAAACACCGTGCCGACCAGAGCTGCGCCGACCAAACCGCCGAGACCGAAGCATGCGTAGAACCAGCCATAGGTCGAGCTCTGTGAATCGATGCCGAGGTTGACCTCGGCAATCGCGGGCAATTGACCAATGAACGGCAGGCAGAAGAATGCGAACAGGAACATGAGCAGCAGCGGGCGTCCGACCTGGGGCGCTCGGCGCGCAATGGTAAAGCCTCCAAAGATGCGTTCGCGAAAGGACCGCGCAGTGCTGGTCGCGGCTGGGATCGAGGTAAAGGTGATCGCGGCAATGACAAACAGGTAGCTGACAGCGACGATTGCGAAGACCTCGGCAAAGCCCCATCGGCTCACCAACAGTCCGCCGAGCGCGGGGCCGACTACGCGGGTGCCGTTGGTTTGCATCGAGTTCAGAGCGATCGCAGCACTCAGGTTGCGCTCGCCAGCGATTTCGGGAATGACCGACGTGAGCGCAGGCGCATAGAGGCCCTGGCCGAGTCCGATTACGAACACGATTGCTAAGAGGGACCAGCGACCGATCTCGCCGTCGACTAGCATGGCGGCGAGTACGAACGTGAACAGCATCTGCCACGCCTGGGTCCAGATCAACAGCTTTTGACGATCCCATGTGTCGGCCAGCGAACCGCCGAGCAGCGACAAGATGCCGAGAGGGCCAAGCTGGGCGAAGATGATCGCGCCGAGGTATGCGCTCGATTCAGTGATCTTCCACCCGAGCACACCCAGCGCGGCCGTCTGCAGCCAGCGACCCGTATTCGAGAGCGCGCTGCCGATGTACAGCCGACGGAACTCTGGCACAGCCAGCGCATCTCGTGGTGTTCCTCTGGTTGACGCGTCGAGCGTCGGGTTTGTCACCCGAGTGCTGCCGCCAAGTCGTCGAGCAGATCATCGATGTCTTCGATCCCGACCGAGAGACGCACTAGGCTCGGATCGACTTCGAGCGGTGAGCCGGCGGTCGACCCGTGGGTCATGCCAGCGGGGACCTCGATCAAGGACTCAACCGCCCCGAGTGATTCAGCCAGGGTGAACAGTTTGGTGCTCGTCACGATGCGATGTGCGGCTTCGGCGCCGCCACGTGGGATGAACGAGACCATGCCGCCGAAGTTGCGCATTTGTGAAGCGGCGACATCGTGGCCGAGGTGCCCGGCGAGCCCGGGGTAGAGGACCTGTTCGATCGCCGAATGTTCACTCAGCATCGCAACGATCGCGGCTGCGTTGTCGCAGTGGCGATCCATGCGTATGCCGAGCGTCTTGACTCCTCGGAGCAAGAAGTAGCAGTCGAACGGGCTGATGATTGCACCGGCGCCGTTCTGTGTGAACGCGAGGTGCGCAGCCAGTTCATCGTCGTTGGTCACCGCCAGGCCACCAACGACGTCGGAATGGCCGCCGAGATACTTGGTGGCCGAATGCACGACGATGTCGGCACCCAGGGCCATTGGCTGTTGCAGGTACGGCGTGGCAAAGGTGTTGTCGACGACGCAGAGGCCGCCGTTGACATGGGCGGCTGCGCTGATGGCTTCGATGTCGAACACGGTCAGGTTCGGGTTGGTCGGCGTTTCCATCCAGACCATCTTGGTGTTGTCTGCCCAGGAGCTCGCGACGAGATCGGGCTTGGTGAGGTCGACGGCGGTCCAGGTGACGCCCATGCGGCCGTAGATCTTGTCGAGCAGCCGGAACGTGCCGCCGTATGCGTCGTTGCCGAGCAACACGTTGTCGCCAGGTGACAGCATGCGCAGGATCGCGTCTTCGGCCGCCATGCCGCTGCCGAAGGCGAAGCCGTGTGAGGCCCCTTCGAGCACGGCGATCGATGTCTCGAGCGCGACGCGAGTTGGGTTGCCAGTACGGCTGTACTCGAACCCCTTGTGCTGATTGACACCTTGCTGCGCATAGGTCGTGGCCAGGTGCACCGGCACGGTGACGGCACCGGTTTGTTCGTCTGGTTCTTGGCCAGCGTGGATGGCTCGAGTGTTGAATCCACTCGCTGAGTAGTCAGTCATGGGCCTTCGCAAGAAATCGGAGAATGTCGGACTGGGTGATTACGGCGACTGGTCGTCCGCCGTCGAGAACGAGTGAGGCGCCACCGCCGTCGAGCATTTCGACTGCGAGCGAAACCGATTGGCCGGCGCCGAGAGTGGCCAGTTTGGGCCCCATCACCTTTTCTACGGCCATGTCGAGCGTGCTGGCGTCGTCATAGGCCAACTGCATAAGTCGGAGCTCAGTGACCGAACCCTGCACCTCGGCAGCCGACAACGGCATTTCGCCTTTGGCGACCACGAGTTGGGAGATGCCGTGGTGCTGCATCAGTTCGAATGCCGCTCGGGCGGTGTCTTCGGGTTGCACATAGATGAGGGGTGGAACGCCGTCGTCGCTGGCGGCGAGGGCATCGCGGACGGTCGGGCCCTCGGATTCGAGGAACCCGAAGCCGGCCATCCAATCTTCGTTGAACACCTTTGACAGGTAGCCCCGGCCGGAGTCGGGGATCAGTACGACGATCAAGTCATCGGGGCTGGCCTCGGCGGCGACAACGCGGGCCGCGGCAACTGCGGTGCCACATGAGCCGCCAATCAGCAGGCCCTCTTCTTCGGATACGCGGCGCGCCATCGAGAACGAATCAGCGTCAGAAATGGCGATGACGCGATCGACGACGTCGGGGTCATAGGTCGATGGCCAGAAGTCTTCGCCTACGCCTTCGACCAGATACGGCCGGCCGGAACCGCCCGAATAGACTGAGCCTTCGGGGTCGGCGGCGATGATCTGGATGTTGGGGTTCTGCTCTTTGAGGAAGCGAGCGGCGCCGCTAAGCGTTCCGCCGGTGCCCGCACCCGCTACGAAGTGCGTGATCTTGCCGTCGGTTTGGCGCCAGATTTCAGGGCCCGTAGTCGCATAGTGAGCCGCAGGATTCGACGGATTGTCGTATTGGTTGGGTCGGTACGCGTTGGGGATCTCTGAGACGAGTCGCTCGGCAACCGAGTAGTACGACGTTGGGTCCTCAGGCGGCACTGCGACCGGACAAACGACGACTTCGGCACCGTAGGCCCGCAGCAGGTCGACCTTTTCGGGTGCGACCTTGTCGGTCATGACGAAGACGCAGTTGTAGCCCCGCTGGCTGGCCACGATGGCAAGCCCAACCCCGGTGTTGCCCGAGGTTGGCTCGACGATCGTGCCGCCGGGCTTGAGCAAGCCACGCTCTTCGGCGTCGTTGATCATCCACAACGCTGGCCGGTCTTTGGAGCTCCCGCCAGGGTTGGTGAACTCGAGTTTGGCGACGATGGGGCACTTGGCCCCCTCGGTGACGGCGTTCAGCCGCACCATGGGTGTGTTTCCAATGAGTTCGATAGCTGAGTCCGCGATCTCCACCCGCCCACGCTACCGCCCTGCGCTGTGCGGCCCGATACCAGGTGAGGACTAGTCTGACGACAGCAAAAGCAGAAGTAGGGAAGAACCGCCATGGGCATGCAGCAGTCTCAGTTGTTGATGCACAAGCTGATCGAGCGCAGCGTTGTCGTCGCGCCCGACGAAGAGGTCGTCACTGCGACCGAAGATGGAACTCGACGCCAGACCTATCGCGAGACGCGTGCTCGTTCGCATCAGCTCGCGCACGCGCTGGCCGAAGCCGGGATGGGCATTGGCGACCGAGTGGGCACGTTCATGTGGAACGGTGCGACGCACCTCGAGGCCTACTGGGCGTCGGCGGGTATGGGCGTGTGTTTGCACACTCTCAATATTCGGCTCGGCCCTCAGGATCTCGAGTACATCGTCGGTCATGCCAACGATCGCATGGTCATCGTTGACGCCGACCTGCTGCCCGTGTTCGAGAACATCGTCGAGTTGATTCCGTCGGTTGAACTCGTAGTTGTAAACGTCGAGCCCGGGTTCGAAGACTGGACATGTAGCTTCGCGAACACGGTCAGCTACGAGCAGTTCATTGCCGGCAAACCTGACGTCTACGAGTGGCCTGAGATTCCCGAAACGTCGTCGCTCGGCCTGTGCTACACCAGCGGAACGACCGGCGACCCCAAGGGCGTCGAGTACGAGCACCGCTCGCAGTACTTGCACACCTTGACCCAGTCGCTAACCGACTCGATGGGTCTCACGGGCGCCGACACGATGTGTGGCATTGTGCCGATGTTTCACGCGCAAGGATGGGGGCTTCCGTGGGCCGCGACCATGCTTGGCATGAAGCAGGTTATGCCCCACCGGTTCATGTCGCCAGATCGCATGATTGCGCTCATGGCTGACGAAGGCGTTACGATCTCGGCGGGCGTGCCAACGATCTGGCAGGGCGTCAGGGCGATCATGGAATCGCAGCCCGGCACCTTTGACCTGAGTTCGCTTGACCGTTTGACCTGTGGCGGGTCGGCGCCGCCGCCCTCGCTCATCCAGTGGTACTGGGATGAGCTCGGTGTCGAGATGATCCAGGGGTGGGGCATGACCGAGACTTCGCCGCTCGGCACGATCTCGCGTCGCGTCATGAAACGAAGCCAGCTCGACTCCTCTGATGCCGACAAGGCAGCTAATCAGGCCAAGGCCGGCTTGCTGATGCCTGGTCTTGAGATGAAGATCGTTGACGACGACTTCAACGATCTGCCGTGGGACGGCGAGTCGGTGGGCGAGTTGTTGATTCGTGGTCCATGGATCGCAGGCGAGTACTTCAACAATCCTCAACCTGACAAGTTCCACAACGGGTGGCTGGTGACAGGCGATGTGGCCAAGATCGACAGCGAGGCATATCTCACGATCGCCGATCGCTCTAAGGATCTGATCAAGACCGGCGGCGAATGGATCAGCTCGGTCGATCTTGAGAACCACATCGTTGGCATTTCAGGTGTCGCACAAGCGTGTGTGGTCGCAGCACCGCATCCGAAATGGGACGAACGCCCGGTGGCGCTCGTGATCCTTGACGAAGGTGCTGACGTGGCGCCGCAAACAATCATCGACCATTGTGCTGCGGCCTATGCCAAATGGCAGCTGCCAGACGACGTGTTGTTCGTCGAGTCGATCCCGCTGACGGGTACCGGCAAGATGGACAAGAAGGTCGTGCGCGCCAGTCTCGATTCTGAGGGCTATCTGTTGCCCGACCTTCGCTAACCGTGGGTCTCTCGTGATTCTCGACATTCCAGTGCCCGACGATTGGCACGTGCATTTACGCGACGACGAGATGCTTGCGGCGGTCGTCGATCACAGCGCTGCGTGGTTTCGGTTCGCGTTGGTCATGCCCAACCTGACCCCGCCAATCGCCAGCGTCGCCCATGCAATCGAATATCACGAACGCATTGTTGCGGCGGTCGGCATCGATGCCCCAGCGTTCTCGCCGCTAATGACGCTGTACCTGACGCCCGCTGTGACACCCGCCGAAGTCCGCGCGGCCGCCGACTCTGGCGTCATTGGTGGCATCAAGTTCTACCCGGCCGGTGCGACGACGAACAGTGACGCTGGCGGTACGTCGTTGCGCGACTTCATGCCAGCACTCGAGGCAATGGCCGAGGCGCGCATGCCGTTGCTGGTGCACGCAGAGTCGACCGACCCGGCCCTCGACATCTTTGATCGCGAGGCTGCGTTTCTCGAATCTGAGGTCGGCCCGCTTCTGGCGCAAATGCCAGAACTGAGTGTCACTGTTGAACACATCTCGACGAGCACAGGCATCGAGATGGTCAAGCAATTCGACCAAGCGTGGGGATCGATCACGCCGCACCATCTGTCATGTGAGCGCAGCGACATTCTCGCCAATGGCCTTCGACCAGAGCTGTACTGCAAGCCGGTCATCAACTCAGCCGAGCATCGCCGTGCCCTCGTTGCCGCAGCGACATCGGGCAACCCTAAGTTCTTCCTTGGCACCGACTCGGCGCCGCATCCGCTCAGCCAGAAGGAAGCCCGGGTGGCCAAGGCCGGCATCTTCAACGCCCCGTACGGGCTTCATGTGACCGCAGAGGTATTTCACCAGGCCGGCGCGCTAGATCAACTCGCGGCGTTCACGTCGAGCAACGGCGCCATTCGCTATGGCCGTTCTCCGAGCAAAGATTGCCTTCGGCTTGAACGTCTCGACGAACCCGGCACGGACCCCGCCGATCTGCTCACAACGGCGTCAGGTCAGCAGGTGCGGTTGTTCGGCGTCGCCGAAGCCGCCCGCTGGACTCTCACACGTTTGTAGGTCACGCACTTGTAGGTCCCCATGTGTCGAGATACGTCGTCATTGCGGCGGCCGCCGTGTCATCGACGACCACGCTCGTGTCACCGGTTGCGTCGATGATCGGCCGATTGTGCAGGTGCTCGATGACGTCGTGCACCGTCACGATGGCAAAGGTCGCCATGTTGTATTCATCGCCGATCTGGTCAAGAGCTGTGTGGTTAGTCGTGTGCCGTTCACGGCGGTCCACCGAGACGACAAGTCCTTGCAGCGTGACATTGGCTGCCGCCCGGAGAAATGGTTCGGTCTCGCGGATCGATGTGCCAGCCGTCGTCACATCTTCGACGTAAAGCACTCGGTCACCGTCGCGCAGTGTGTGGCCAACGAATATGCCGCCTTCGCCGTGATCTTTAACTTCTTTGCGATTGAAGAGATAGGCGATTTCGTGGCCGCGCCGGGCGAGCGCAACGGATGCACTAACGACCAGCGGAATGCCCTTGTAGGCGGGTCCGAAGAGAACGTCGGGAGCATCGCCAGTTGATTCGATCTGGGCTTCGATCGCGTCCGCGTAGAACTCGCCGAGCTGATGCATCTGCGCGCCAGTGCTGTAGTTGCCGGTGTTGACGAAGTAGGGCGTTGAGCGCCCCGACTTCGTGACGTAGTCGCCGAACGTGAGCACACCGCTTCGGACCATGAATTCAATGAAACGCTGCTGGAAAGGCTGCATCGTCAAACGACCCTAGTGAGCCATTTCATGTGGGCCGGCACATCGACGAGCTGTTGTTGATGAGCCAATCGACCGTGCGCTGGTTCGCAGCCTCATAGCCGTCGTCGATCAGCGCTTGAAATCCGACGCCGCCGGCATCGGCGAGAGCTCGCACGTTTGTTCGCGCCTTGGTGAGGAACGTGACCGCGAGAGCGATGACGCGCTCGGACTGAGCTTGAGACAGGTCATGAAGCTCAGCGATGAGCCGGTAGCGCTGCACGAGATCGAGTTGGGGCGAAGCGTTGGCGGCTGGATCGCGGAACGGAACCCAGTGACGGGCCATGACGGCGATATCAAAGAGCGGATCAACGAGTCGCACGTAGTCGAAGTCGATGATGCCCTGCACGGTGATCGTGTCCGGGTCGACAATGAGGTTCGACATGCAAAGGTCGTTGTGGCAAAAGAGCGATGCGTGGGGCTGGTGCACTGCAGAATCTGGGAAGTAGTCGCCCGCATTCGTAGCCCACGGGCCGGTTGCGGGTGGCTCGTAGGTGGCCGACGCTGCGTGCAGTCGTTGCTGATGCTCGGCCACGCCTATCAGCAAACGCTCTTCGAACACCCACCGCGCGTACGGGCTCGTCGGAGCGACACCCTCGATCCATGACAGCCGTTGGCGACCTTGTTCGTCGAGACCGAGCGGCTGCGGTACGAAGCCGATTCCTTGGCGATGTAAGTGATCGAGGTAGTGCGACACGTTTGGTGTCTGAGGGTGCGCCGGGCGAGCTACCTGTGCGCCGATCCGTACGACGCTGCCAGCATTGGCGCGCCCGCCCTTGAGCGGAATTTCAACGTGGATCTCTTCATCGCCGCTCACTGCCCAAGTCTGCCAGCAACAGCGCCAGCGACGAGCGACCAGTGATTAACGACTGATCGAAACGATGTTTCGTACGGCGGGTGCCAACGGGCCCTGAGAAACCTGAACGAGGAATCGTCGAGCCGTGTCGAAGTGGGCAGCGAGGGAGCTCAGCAGGGGTCGTAGCTCTATGAAGAGCAAATTTTGTGACGCCATGCGGTACCAGACCGGCCCCAGGAGCAGGTACAGGTCGAGCAGCGACTGCACCGGTGGCAGCGTTGAGCGCATCGTCTTGATTGCCCGTGGTGTCACCGTCGAGATGATCTGCCAGGTGACGTCATTGGTGAGCCGCACACCGCTGGTGGGGCCCGATAGAACGCCGACGCTAAACAAGGCCTCGTCTGCAAGCAAGCGCAGCGCTCCGCTGCGCTCGAAGTCGTCGGCCTGGTCGCATACTGCAACGAGCTGTTCGAGTCGAAGTAGGGAACCGGCTGGTGCGAGTTCACGAAGACCAAGCGGGGCGAGGTCGGCGATCTCAGCGGCGTTCCAAGGGGGCCGCAATGCGCCAGCCAAGAGATCGACCATGGAACGGAGCAGTACGCCCTCACCTGCAAAGCCGATCAGGTCGAGATCGACCGGTGTCGAATCGTTCATTGTCCAGGCAGCCGAGCAGATGTTCGCGGCGCATCGGTGCACTGCGACGGCTATCTCGAGTTCGTCGAGCCCGTCGGTCGACTGCGCCAGAACCTCGGCCTCAGGTGCTGCGAGCGCCAATCGCAACGCCTGGCGGTTGTCGGTGAAAAAGTCGTAAGCGTTCTCTTCGCTGGTCACACCGGTGGCCGCAGCGAGCAGGCGTAAGGTTGCGGCATCGAGGCGTTCGATTGACGGAGCAGGCACCATAAAACTGTATGGCAGATCGCGCCGACTGGGTACGGGCATTCCGGCTCAACTTGTGACACGTTGGCGCCGCTTGTTCGCAGTATCGTCAGACGCGCGACTAACCGACCGTTCAGCCGAAGGGGTGTTGGTGTTACAACGCTCACCGTGGGCCAAGACCCGCAGTATTTGGCCAAGAATCGCGATCGCTGCCCTGATTTTGGTCGTGCTAGCAGCCTGCTCGTCGCGCGACGAAGTAGGTCAAACAACACCGGGCGCAGCCAATGGAGCGACTCCCACCGTGGCAGGGAATGTGGTTGAAGAACCACCAGGAGTGGCCGCGGGCACCGGTGAGGCGTCAGCCAGTCTCGTCGACGAGGACCCAGAACGCACATCGACTCGCAGTGAAGCCGTCTTGGCCGAAAGCGACTTCGCATCGGTGGTGTCGTTGCGAGCGGGCGAACCAGTCGAAGACGTCGCTGGCGATGTTCTCACAGCCTATGGCGTACACCGTTTGCCTGATGACCTGCTCGATCAACTCCAGGGCCGCGATCTGTTCGGCAACGCAGAGGCGGCGTTTGAGACCGAGCTACAGCCAGCGATCGTCGACCTCGGTATGTGCGCGGCCGGTGGAGTCGCAGATGCCAGCGCGGTTGAGTTTTCGCTGTTCGGTAACGACTTCGACGAATACGTCGAACGCCCCACGGTCTTTATCAACCACGCGATCGCGCATCCCCCGTTTGTATTGCCAGATCCGGGCGAGTGCTCGCGCGGGTGGCTGCTGGTCTTGCGAGAGTCCCAAAGTCCCCGTGCAGTTCGCTACCTCGTGTCCAAACGTGGCGACGACGGAGCGGTCGAGCGCCACCTGTATCAATGGTCGGTACCGTTCACCGAGGTTCTCGGCGACGCATCGCCAGCCGCCGAGATCGAAGCTGAACCGTCGGCATCGGACCGATTTTTCATCGGACAGGTGGTCACGTTCAACGAAGGACCGCTCGCCCGTACCACGGTCACTTTCAATGGGTGGGCCGAAGTAGCGGGCGGCGATACAACCGAGCCTGACACCCGGCTTGTCGCAGTGCTTGCCGAAGTCTGTACGGCAACCGAGGACTGGCCAGAATTCGGTCTTGGCATTGACGGCTGGAATCTGCTTGCGCCGATAGACCCGGCTGACCGGCTTGGGGCCGATGCGTTCTCGCCGCTTACCGGCAACTGTTTCGAAGACTGGATCGAGTTCGGGGTTCCGTTTGGGGCGACGCCTTCAAGCTTCTTTGTGGCCGACGGGGTAGACCCGGTGAACGGCTACGCCGAATGGACGCTGTCTGACGCGGCCATAGCCCCGCCGAGCTGAGCCATGGCGTCGGCGAACTCCCAGTGGTAGTGGGGCAAGGGGTCCCAGCATCACTACGTCGGGCACCCGTTCTCGTCATTGCGTTCCTGATCGGCGCGTTCCTGATCGGAGCGTTCCTGATCGTGCTGGTTGGCTGTTCGTCATCTGGTTCATCAGAGCAGGACGGTGCATCCGGGTTGTCGGGCCGTCCAGCCGCCACGACACCACCACTACGCGCGCCGACCGTGGTGCCGACGCCCGCACCAACACCGACGCCTGAGTACAGCGGTTGGGTCGACCCGGCATCGGTCGGCGAAAACTTCGGCTCGGTCAACGGGTTGTTGACCTTCCGCGGCAACCCGACGCGAACGTTCTACGGCACGGGGCCTGTTCCCGCAGACCCGAAACCGCAGTGGCGCTTCGGTGGCGGCGACGAGCTGTGCTCGTTCAGTTCGGTCGGTGGTGAAGAAACGAAGTGGTGTGGCACGGGGTGGACTGGTCAACCAGCAGTGTTCGACTACGCCGAGCGTCGCTGGGTCGTGTTCGGGTCGTACGCCCCTGCCTTGCACTTCCTTGATGCTGAGACGGGCGAGCGCTTGCTGGCAGACCTCACGGTTGGTGATCTCGTCAAGGGGTCCGTCACGATCGATCCCGACGGTTACCCCTTGGCGTACTTCGGAGCCCGCGATGGTTTTTTTCGCATCGTGTCCTTCGATGGAACGTCTCCGGTCGAACTCTGGCAGCTGTCGGCGACTGACGCCGAGGTCACGCTGTGGAACGATGATTGGGATGGCACCGCTGCGGTGGTCGATGACTACCTCTTTGTCGGAGGTGAGAATTCGAACCTGCACATCGTCAAGCTCAACCGATCCTTTGGCGTAGACGGACTCGCGCAGGTCGCCCCCGAGCTGGTGTTCGCTGCCCCCGGCTGGGATGACCAGCTGCTCAGCGATCTTGTCGACTCGAATGTGTCGATCGAAACGGCCATCACCATCGTTGGCGACACGCTGTGGTTCGCAAACAGCGGTGGCTTGGTTCAGGCGTGGGACATCAGTGGTGTCCGCCAAGGCGTCGACCCGACCAGGGTGTTTCGGTTCTGGACCGGTGACGACACCGACGCTTCGGTCGTCATCGATGACGAGGGGTATGCCTACGTTGGTGTTGAGCTCGAACGAGGCTTCACCCGTGCGATGCAGCTGGGTCAGCTCATCAAGCTTGACCCCCGCAGACCCGACGCCCCCGTTGTCTGGAGTCGTGATCTGCACGTGCGTATTCCCGACGGCATCTGGGCGACTCCAGCGCTGCATCGCGACGTTTTGTACGTGCCGACGAACGAGGGCAACTTGCATGCCATCGACCGCAACACTGGCGAGACCCGGTGGCAGACAAAGCTGCAGGGTCCCGTGTGGTCATCGCCAGTTGTGGTCGATGATGTGCTCATTCAAGCTGACTGCTCTGGTCTCATCCATGCCTGGGATGTCAGCGACACCACGGTCGCGCCGTCAAAGTTGTGGCAGGTCGGCCTGCCCTGGTGCATCGAGTCGACCCCGGCGGTGTGGGACGGCCAAATCATCGTCGGTCACCGTCGTGGCGAGGTGTGGGCACTCGGAGATTGAAATACGAGGCTTGAGACTGCACGCGAAGTTTGGGTGAGACGCACGTGCGTCTCACCCAAAATTTGCCCGCCTAGCTCACCATCAGGATCCGCCTCCCTCAGGTGGGATTCGCCGCTGGATCCAAGATGCCAGAAGCCGCATCGATCAGTCTGTAAGCCACGTCACATTGATCTGGTTTCCTCTCCATTTCTCCCAAATGGGTCATCGGTGGGCACTGGCGCTCTTAGGCGTTGACGTCGACGACGACGCGGCCCCGCACTTTGCCCTCGAGGATGTCAGCTGACACTTGGGTCACGTCGTTTAGGCCGACCGTCGAGGTGATCTCGTCGAGCAGCGTGGCGTCGAGGTCGGCTACCAGCCGCCCCCAGGCCTCGTTGCGATCATCATGAGATCGGTGAACGCAGTTGATGCCGATAAGACGCACGCCTCGCAAAATGAATGGCAGCACGGTTGCCGGAAGATCGGGCCCCTGAGCGAGACCACATGCTGTAACGACGCCGTTGTCGTTCATGCGGGCGAGCACATTGGCAAGTGTGGTGCTTCCGACCGCATCGACAGCGCCGCCGTACTCGCTGCGAGCGAGGGGTCGCCCAGGTTCGCTCAACTCAGCTCGGTCGATGATCTTGGTCGCCCCGAGACGATGCAGGTAGTCGCCCTCGGTCTCAGCACGACCGGTCGAGGCCGTCACCTCGTAGCCGAGTTTGGCAAGCACAGCGGTTGCGACGCTGCCGACACCGCCGGCTGCGCCGGTGACGACGACGGGCCCGTGGTCAGGCGTGAGTCCTTGCTGCTCGAGCCCCAGAACGCAAAGCATCGCGGTGTAGCCAGCCGTGCCGATCGCGGCGGCCTGTGCGGCACTGAATCCTTCTGGGACCGCGGTGAGCCACTCGGACTTCATGCGAGCCCGCTGGGCCAGGCCACCCCAATGCGCCTCGCCAACATCGAAGCCGTTGATCGTTACAAGAGTGCCCGCAGGCCAGTCGGCGTTGTTGCTTGACGCCACCGTGCCTACTACGTCAACACCGGGGACCATCGGGTAGTCGCGGACGATGCCAGGACGACCCATGACGGCCATGCCGTCCTTGTAGTTAATGGTCGAATGCGACACATCAATCGTCACATCGTGATCGGGAAGTTGGTCATCGGTCAGGTCGGCGATTGTGGCCTCAACCGGGCCATCGTCGTCTCGGGTAAGCAGAAGTCCTTTGAAGGTCATGCAGAGAAACCTAGTGTTTGGGTCATGGCTCGTCTTAGTGGCATCACGGTTCTCGTTACCGGAGCGTCGAGTGCTCTGGGTCTCACGACGATTGGCCGCCTCGTCGGCGAAGGCGCCGAGGTAGTAGCTGCCGAGTTTGGCGACGACAGCGAGATCACCGCCGCGTTTGGCGAACACGTCGAGGTGCTCGCACTCGACGTGACGAGTCCCGAGAGCTGGCAGCAAGCCGCGGAGTCGTTTGGCGCCCGTGGTAGTGGATTGCACGGGCTCGTTAACAGCGCTGCATCGGTGCGCACCGGACCCCTAACAGCGATGCCACTCGATGACGTTCGCACGATGATCGACGTGAATATGCTCGGCCCCGCACTCGGCATACGAGCATTGGCGCCGCTGCTCGCGGCATCGGGCGGCGGGTCAATCGTGAACATTGCGTCGACCGAGGCCATGCGGGGCTCGGCTGATGCTGCGGTGTTCTCGGCTACGAACTGGGGCTTGCGTGGGCTGACTCGATCGGCGGCTCTTGAACTTGGAAGCATGGGTATTCGGGTCAACGCGGTGTGTCCTTCGATCGGGCTGTTGGCTCGGCAACCGGCGCTCGCAGATGCCGGAAGCGAACGCGCTGTGACGATGGGTGACGTCGCAGCGATGGTCGCCTTCTTGCTGAGCGACGACAGCGCCACCTGCACGGGCGGCGACTTCATGGTCGACGCCGGTGCCTCCGCGTAGTACGTATTTCCTTCGGAAATACTGTCCGAGCTAAAGCCTCTACGGTCCGGGCGTAGTACGTATTTCCTTCGGAAATACTGTTCGAGCCAAAGCCTCTACGGTCCGGGCGTAGTACGTATTTCCTTCGGAAATACTGTTCGAGCTAAAGCCTCTACGGTCCGGGCGTAGTACGTATTTCCTTCGGAAATACTGTTCGAGCTAAAGCCTCTACGGTCCGGGCTAGCCAGTTGCGGGGTGGGGGTTACACTTGGCGACATGGCAAAACGGAAACGAAAGGGTGGGGCGCCGGCGCTTGCGCCGCCCTCGGACCCGCCCGTGCTACCCGGCCTCGTTGGTCCCCGCCGAACCGTTCCATCATCGGTGCAGCGACCCCCGTACGCAATCAGTGGCGAGCCCGGCCCATCAGTATCCGATGTGGTGCGCACCTCCGATGAAATCGCGGCCATGCGCCGAGCCGGTGCTGCGGCGGCCGAAGTTTTGATCATTGCGGGCGAGATGGTTGCTCCTGGCGTGAGCACAGATGCCATCGATGCTCGGGTTCACGAAGAAGCGGTCGCTCGAAACGCCTACCCGAGCCCATTGAACTATCGGGGATTCCCCAAGTCGGTCTGTACGTCGATCAACGAGGTCATCTGCCACGGCATCCCCGACAGTCGACAGCTACGCGACGGTGACATCATCAACATCGATGTGACGTTGTACCTCGATGGAGTCCACGGCGACACGAGTTGCACATTCCTTGTTGGAGATGTTGATGATGTCTCGACGATGCTGGTCGTAGAAACCCGAGCATCTCTGTACCACGCGATCAACACCGTCAAGCACGGCACCCCGCTGAACGCAATTGGCAAAGCGATCGAAGCGCACGCCAAGAAGTTCGGCCTTGGTGTCGTTCGTGATTTCATTGGTCACGGCGTCGGTACTGAATTTCATTCGAACTTGCAGATCCCGCATTATTTCCACCCGCGCCTCACTCGGCCAATGGAAACTGGCATGAGTTTCACGATCGAGCCCATGCTGACGTTGGGGTCGATTGACTGTCTCGTATGGGAAGACGACTGGACCGCAGTGACCGACGACGGTCGACGTACTGCACAGTTTGAACACACGATGGTCGTGACCGACGATGGTGTCGAGCTGATGACGGTGACTAATGGCGGTGAATGCGCCGCAGACCACCTTGCTGGTGACCAGCTGAACAACGCATGACCAACGGCTCGAGCCCCGACACCCCAACCCGCCTGCTCGTTGTCCGCCACGGTGAATCGAACGTAACCGTCCAAGGCATCTTCGGCGGCATGAAATCGTGCACCGGATTGTCTGACCTCGGTCGCCAGCAAGCCCAACGGTTGCGTGATCGCTTTGCGGCCGGGCATGAACCTGCCATTGACGAGGTGTGGTCGAGCCAGATGCCGCGAGCGCTCGAGACTGCCGAGATCGCGAACGAAGCGCTCGGCCTTGACATCAAGATCGACCCAGGTTTCGAAGAGTTCCGGCCCGGTGACGCCGATGGCATGCGTTACGTCGACTTCGTCTCCCAGTATGGCCGACCTGACCAACTGGCTCAGCCGTATCGGCCCATTGCCCCCAATGGCGAGAGCCGGGCGACGTTCTTTCTGCGGGTCGGCAACGCGTTCGATCGACTACTCGAGCAGCGGGCCGGCAAGTCCATCGCAGTGTTCTGTCACGGCGGTGTTGTCGATGTTGTGATGCGTCAGCTGTTGAACGTGCACAGCGAGAATCCGTTTCAGCTGCACACCATCAACACATCGATGACCGAGTTTGTCTCGGTTGCGCACGGCCCGCCCCGTAGATGGCGTCTGGCTCGCTACAACGACACGGCACATCTCGCAGGGCTTGCGAGCGAGACACCTCGAGCGCCCTAGCCCGAGGTCTTAGAGCGCTGAGGCAGCCCCGGCGGCTTGGGGCGTGCGGGTAAACGAGGCGACCACGCCGTCAGCGACCCGAGTGATCTCACCCGTGTCGCGGTCGAAGGTGAAGATGCCGTTCGTGCGGTCGCCCGGCGTGCGCCCGGCGTACACAAACAACCGGCTACTCGGCGACCAGAAATCGTGGCTGAGTTCATACTGGTCAAAGAACGGCAGGTAGTTGGTTGTCGTCTCGTTGCTCGGAATGAACGGTCGTGTCGTTGACACGCTTCCGCCCTGGTCGACTTTGAGGACCAATGCGCCAGGTGTGTCAGGCGATACCTCGAACCAGGCGATCGACTGGCCATCGGGGCTTGGAAACATCGCGAGCGCTGGCTGGTCCGAGAGCGGGAAAGGTTCGCCACCGAACGTGCCCATGACATAAGGCACGCCGGGACTGAGCGGTTCGATCGCGTCGAGCGAGTCATCGAACCCGGGGGCCGGTGTCGGCTCAGGGTCGTCCTGTTGCGCAAGCGTCGCCTCAGGCGGTGTCGGGCCGGTCGATGCGGTTACGACGTTGTCGTCGTCGTTCGTTGGCACAGCTTGCATCGCAATGCGGTTGCCCTGATTGCTGACCGAGAACCGCAAGGTGCCCGGGAAGCTGATCAGGGGCCGACGGCCTTCGCCGGTCGGGCCGGTCGTTACCAGAAACTGCTCGTCTTCTTGGACATCGGCAAACACCAGCGAGTTATCTTCGAGCCACGAAGGAGCCCCGAATCTGGCCGGAAACTCTTCGACGATGACGGTGGCGCTGCCGAGGTCGATGCGATCGAGGCGGAAACCAGACGCGTGCACAAGAAGTTCGTCGCCGTCGGGGCCCCACGACATGAAAAACGGTTGGCCCCGATCGACACGGCGAGTCTCGGGGCCATCTTCGGCGAAGGGCTCAGTGATACCGAGGTCGATGCCGCCCGTAGACGGGCTGAGGTGTGCAATTCGAGCGGCCGAGGGGTCCCAGTACAGATAAAACGGGGCGGTCTCGATGGGCACGTTGCGGGTATCGCTGCGATCGAACCGGTCGAGGGCAATCGAACGTTCGCCGGTAGTGGCGTCAATCTGCACCCATGCGATCCGGGAGCCGTCGGGGGCCCAGGCAGCTTGTCGGTTCTGCGTGCCGGGATCGGTGAGCGCCATGACTTCGGTGCCATCGGGCAGCATCGTCGAGAGCTGAGCCTCGGCGCTCTGCACGACGAGGCGACCGTCGTCGTTGTTCTCGGGAACTTCAAAATCGCCGTCGCCGTCGCCGCTACCCGGTCCGTCAAGATTTGCGGGCGGAAGAATCTGGGCTTGCGGGTTGCGATCAGAGGGATCGTCGCTGATCTCGTCGCTTGGTTCGGAACTGCAGCCAGTAGCGAACAGCGCAATCGTGAGTAGCAGAAAGAGTGCGCGCCGGGCCACGAGGTGAATCTAACCGTCACGTCTGGCAATGTGCGGTCGGCCTAGGCCAGACCGCACCCGGTGTCACCGTGGGCGCAAGCGTGCCGTGCGCAAAAAGTGCTGAAGGTGCAGCGCTATGGCTGCACCCCCAGGACAAGAGAGCTACTCCGCCCGCTTGTGTTGCAGATGATCTTGGCACCTGGTTGAGCCTTCTGCAACCTCGATGCCAAACCCACGCCAAGCGAGGTCGCGTCACCGGGGCTGGCAGGTGGGGCACCAGGTCGTCGTTCTGGCATCCCAGACTCGGCTGCGCAGCGGATTTGCGCAGCGCAAACAACCCTCGCCGCCGCGTCCGTAACACTGCAGATGAAACTGGTTCTCACCAGCATCGCCCAGTGCGTTGCGATAGTCGCGCAACGTTGTGCCGCCGTTGGCGATTGCCGCCTGCAACACCTCAACGATGGCCTGGTGTAACCGCTTGGCGGCCGGCATCGACAGGGTGCGAGCCGCCGGGTAGACCTGAGCCTGCCAGAGTGCTTCATCGGCGTAGATGTTGCCCAGTCCGGCCACCGGACGCTGACTCAACAGCTGCGTCTTAAGTCGTCGAGTGCTGCGCTTGATCGCAGCGTGCAGGTGCGTTGGCGTGAACGCATTGTCGAATGGCTCGGGTCCGAGTTGATCCAATGTCGCAATGGTCGCGTAGTCACCAACGTCTACAACTCGGATACGACCAAAGCGACGCACATCGCGGTACAGCAACGCTGAGCCATCGTCGAAGTCCCATGCGGCTCTCACATACTCATTGGCGGGGGAGTCATTGGTAGCTGAGTCATCGGGCTGGGGTTGCTTGGTGGGCAGTAACTGGCCGGTCATGCCGAGGTGCACGATCAACTCGCGATCGTCTTGTAGTCCGAACAAGAGGTATTTGCCTCGTCGTTTGACATCTTCGATCTTGGCGCCGATGACGTCGAGGGCTTCGACAAATTTCGCCGACCCGTGCGCGGTCGCGTGCTCGATCGTGCGTCCGCTCACGACAGGGGCGAGCTGGCGTCGGATGGTTTCGACTTCTGGCAGCTCGGGCATCGGTATCTCTTGGGTAGTGCGGAGTGCGCATCGTAGGCCCTATTGCTTGCGGCATGGCTTGTGTGATTGCTCGTGGGCCGCCTGGTAGCGCGATGGCTGCGTCGGCGCTAGACCTGCATTCATGGAAGCGACGGGCTCGACAGGTGTGCATGGTGGTGACAGCGAACTCGATGCGCTGCACGCCGAGCTGTTCGAACGGTCCTCGGGGGTCGGCGACCTCGAAGCTGGCCAGATCGAGGCATGGGTAAGCGGCCTCTTCGCGGCATGGGATGACGACGCCGGCGCTCTGGCCTTTGTGGACTTCTGCGAAAGTCGCGGTGGGCCGATAGGCGCGGCACTCTCTGCTGGGCTGGCAGAGCTTGCTGATGAGCCGGTGCGGTCGGCGGCTGTTGCGACCGCAGCCGAGCTCGCCTCGGTCGCCCCTGAGGCAGTCGCCATGCTCGGTACCGCCGTGGCGGTCGAAGCGTTTACGGTGCGGGCGCCTTTCGGAACGTCCTTGGTTATTGGCTTCACGATGGGTGGCAGCGACGAGGTTGATCATTGCGCGCTGGCTGAGATCGACAGCAACGCAGCCCTGGCTGATCTTCAGATGGCGGGTCGAACCGACGAGCTGCTGTCAGCGGAAACGCTCGAAGAGGCTGGGGTCGAGGCGGTCGCCATCGAGGTTGATGCTGCGCTGTCTCAGCTTCTACAGAGTTGGCGCGTTGCCATTGCATCCGGTGTCGAGCCGGGCCCGGGAATCTTGGGTAATCAACGACTGCTGCGACGTCGCCTCGGCAACGCAACCGGTCAAGATGTCGCGTTGTTCGAACCCGCTGCTTCACGATCGGTCGCCGAGCTGCGAGACATGAGCCAAGCCGAGATAGCCCAAGCCAACGCAGCTGCGCTTTCGACCCTTGATGCGGCAGTACCCGTGAGCGCCAGCGCGACCGGTGTCGCTGATGGCGCGTGGGTGGCTGTACTGCGGGGCAACGTCGCAGGCTTGACTCCCCGTGAGAGAGACGGCTTGCTCTGGCTCGAATGGGCTGACTGGCTCGGCGCAGGGATCGGGCTGCTGCGAGCTGGCGCCTCGACGCCAGTAGACGGCGAAGTGTTGGTCGACTACATCAACGGGTGTCCCGAGGTCTCCTCGACGATCCCCGCCAACGACCGCGACTATGCGATTTGGGCGTTTGAGATCGCACTAGACCATCTCGAAGATGCCGGGCTCGTTGCCGATGCAGTACTCAGCGATCAGGGTTTCGCTTCGCTGCGGGCCTCGATGGTCGCAGCATGGTCGGCTGATTCAGCGATGTGATCTCGCGCGGTCTGTTGCAGAGCGGTTCAGTACGACGCGAAGTTCTGCGTCACAAAGACCTGGCCGTTCGCGGCGGTAACGACGCCGATGCCGACGACGTTGAACGATGGGTTCACCATGTTCACATAGTGGTCTGGGCTGTCTCGTAGCGCCGATTGGGCCCACTCAACCGAGGGGGCTTCGGCGACATTCTCGCCCCAACTACGCCACCCTGGCGCAAGCATCGAACTCAGCTGGTTGGCGGGCCGGTGAGAGATACTGCGGGCCGCAGCCATTTGCTGAGACCAGTCGATGGCAATCGCTGAGATGTCAGATCGCAGCTCGAGGGGACCGAGCCCAGCGTTTGCTCGCACCTTGTTGAGTTCACCGAGGACATAGCCGGCTGCATCTGGTGAAGGAGCGGCGACGATCGGTTCTGGTGTTGGTTCTAGTGTCGGTTCTGGCGTTGGCGACGGCTCGGGGATGGGTGTCTGCGTCGCCAGCGGAGTTGGCGTTGGTTGCGGCGTTGCCGTGGGTAGTGGCAGCGGCGTCGAGGTCGGGGCCGGTGTCGGCGGTGCGAGCACAGGTGTCGACGTTGGCGGGGCCGGAGTCGGGGGGACTGCGGTCGACGTTGGAGCGGCGACGATGATGGCTGCAGCACTCGTTGGGGCGGCCGGTGCAGTTGCTGGCGAGACTTCGGCTCGTGGAGTTGGCGTTGCCGATGGCATCGCAACGGTAGGCAGCGTGAGCGGTGGAAGAGGAATGGGGGCGGTGGTCGCTATCGCGGTAGGTGCCAGCTGTGAGCGTTCGATTCGCTCGCCGCGCACATCGTCGCCCGGTGGTGTGGTGGTGGTCGCTGCTGCGGGTGGTGAGGACTCTGCAGAGTCCCTGGCTTCGTCGGCTGGCGCTGCCGCCACAGGTTCGTCACCCGAGCCGAGGCTGTCGAGAAACCCCGACAGCGGAACGGCATTGGCGTTTAGCGAGGTGCCGTCGCTCGATTGCAGGGTGGCCAGCAGTACGACTGCGGCAAGCATCGCTACCAGGAGCGCGACAACCGGCACCGAGGTACGGCGCGGCTCAGCATTGCTCGAGTCAGCATTGCTTGAGTCAGCATTGCTTGAGTCAGCATTGCTCGGGTCAGCGGTGGGAGGGGAGAGAGGCACGATAATTACGAATCAGCGTCGATTCGTCATGAAACGGTAATACTCAACCGGGTCAAAGTGGCCGCGGGCGCCTCGATTTCTGCGCGATTTCTTCGGATCACCGCAATTGGCCCTATCGGTGGGCGCATAGTCGGGCTAGTTTCTGCGATTGTGAACCAGCTGAACACCGATCTCGCTGGCCCCGAGTCGGGAGCCGATGCCACCGTTGGTCTGCCTGACGTCGGCGATGACCGCCTCGACGCGCCGAGCGTCACGCCCGTACCGGCGCCTCCAGATGATCAGTTGGTGCGTTTGGCCGGGGTCGGTGCCGTGGCAGCCGCACTCGGCGCGATCGTTGTTGTTTGCTGGTTACGTCGCAACGTTTCGATCACCCGCCGGTAACTTCGCCAACTTCGTCGGTCAGCCAGCCTCGGCGTAGATGACGGCAAGGCCAGGTGCGTCCGCGCGAACTCGACCAGCGCCGTCGCGTTCGCGAACTTCGGCCTGGCCCTCGGCACATACCGCGAGGAATGGGCACCATGCACACAACGGTCCAGTCGTGGCTGCGAACTCTTGCTTTGCGCAGTCAGAGGTGAGTGATGCCCAGGTTTCGCCGAGCTCAGTGACGGCATCGTCGAGGTTGCGTTCGGTCACTCGAACGCCGAGTGTTCGTTGACCCAGGTACAGCAACCGAGCGCCCATGGGGCGCTGGCCAGTTTCGGCCTCGACGGCTGCGGCATAGAGCAGTACCTGTTTGAGGGGTCGATGCCGGAAGCGGTCGGGTGGGGCCTTGCCCGACTTGTAGTCGCTGATCACCAGTTCGCCATCGATGACGTCGATGCGGTCAACGATGCCACGAAATGGCACCTCGTTGACCGCAATTTGCACCTCGTGCTCGGTGGCATGGACGTCGGTGTCATTGGGGTCTTCGAGCGCCCAAAGTCCCTCGATTGCTTGCCATGCTCGCCATCGGAACGCCTTGGCGTCTGCCGCCGTGAGACCGAGTGATGCGTAGTCGTCGTCGTGCTCGATCTCTGGCCAGCAGTCTCGGGCGATGGTCTTGGCCGCGTCTTGGGTGCGGTGCCCGACCGGCAGTGCCAGAAGGTGCTCTAGCACGAGGTGGGCAAAGGTGCCGACGAGCGCAGGTTGCCCGGGAGGGTCAGCAAGTCGATCAACGTAGCGGTGCTGCCATTTGCGTGGGCACTGGCGGTACAGGTTGGAGCTCGACGGCGACAGGTGACGCGGTTGATATGGGCCATCGTCGCTAGAGCTGGTGCCAAGATGCTCATCATCGACGGTGAGGTCGGGGCCCGGCACGAATTCCATACATGTAGTTCTACTACGTGCCTGTGACAACCGAAAGCACAGCGTTGCAAGACGGTCCCATCGACATGCGCCCAAGGGCTACTGTTGCGCTGTGCTTGCTGCCATCTGGGATACGCCGTACAACATCGTGTACGTCGTGCACATCATTGCAATCATCATCGGTACTGGGGTTGCGTTTACGGCTCCGGTCATGGCTGGCAAGGCGCGCCGCGACAGTGGCCGCGCCACCCAAGAGGTCATCGACGAGGCCGCCGCCTCGCTAATGTTTCCGGCGTTCATTGTCGCGGGAATGGCGGGCGGTGCGCTCGTAGGCATGAGCGAAGACGTGTATGACTTCAGCCAGACCTGGCTTGCCATCGCGGGCGCACTCTGGCTCGTCATCTTGGCGCTCACCGCTCTGGTGTATCCACCACAGTGGTTGTCGCTGGTCACCGTGTCCGAAGAGCGGAAGCGGCCGCTGGGCGCCATGCTGCATCTGTCGCTCGCAGTGATGCTCGTTGTTATGACGTGGAAGTTCGGCGTCTGAGAACTGCGCCACGCGCGGCGGGTCAGACAACGCGCCTACACGTCGAGTGCGTCGCGATCGAACAACGTCGAATTCTCGACGAGGAAGTTGCGGCGGTTCTCGACGTTTGAGCCCATCAAGACCTCGAACATCTTCGAAGCCTCTTCGGCTTCTTGGGCATCGCGCATGGTGAGCCGGCGCAAAATGCGCGTCTCGGGGTCGAGGGCTGCCGCGGCCAGTTCGTCGACATTCATTTCGCCCAGGCCCTTGAACCGCTGCCAGCGGATGTTTTCGGCCTTGCGGTTGCCCTTGGTCAGCTCGGCGGTTATCTGCTCTTTTTCAAGGTCGGTGAACGCTCGATAGGTCTCGCCGCTGACCTTGGTTGTGAACAACGGCGGTTGAGCCGCGTACACGCGACCGGCCTCGAGTAGCGGGCGCATATAGCGATGCATCAGGGTGAGCAGCAGACAGCGAATGTGGCTGCCATCGACATCGGCGTCGCACAAGATCACGATGCGCCCATAGCGCGCCGCGTCGAGATCGAAGGCATCACCGCTGCCTGCGCCAACGGCGGTGAACAGCGCTTGGGCTTCGGCGTTGTCGAGCACTTGCTTGACCGTTGCTTTGGCAGCGTTCACGACTTTGCCGCGTAGCGGCAGGATTGCCATATTCGAGCTGTCGCGGCCCAGCTTGGCTGGGCCTGCCGCAGAGTCACCCTCGACGATGAGCAGCTCACTGTCGGGGCCGTGGTTGCGGCAGTCGGCCAGTTTCGCCGGCATGCCCGACGACCCAAAGCTGGCCGCCTTGCGATTGTTCTCGAGCACCTGACGACTCGCAACCCGATTCAAGATGGCGGTCGCCATCTTGTCGCGCAGTGAGTTCACATGCGATTTGGGTCCCTCGCCGTCGAACCATTTGGTCAGACCGGTTTTGACGACCTCGTAGACGATGCTCTGAATCGCAGGCGTGCCGAGCTCTCGCTTGGTCTGGCCGCGGAACTGAGGTTCGGGGAATGTGACCTTGATCGCGGCGACGAGACCCTCGTGCACATCGTCTTTGATCGCCCGGTCCTTGTCGGCCTTGGCGAGCTTCGCGAGCTTTTTCGTGCCGGGCAACAGCTTGTCGTTGATCGCGCGAGTAAGAGCGCGTTCGAAGCCCGAGAGGTGCGTGCCGCCATCAGGGGTCGGCACGGTGTTGACAAACGACGACACCGAGGTCTCATAGCCGTCGGTCCATCGCAGGGCGACGTCGACAACGCAGTCGCGTTCGACCGTTGTCATCTTGCCGTTGACCGGCACCTTCTCTTCGAACGTTTCGATGCCCGTCAAAAGAATCACCTTGGTAACCGAGTCGCCGTTTGATTCGTATTCGACCAGGTCCTTGAGACCGCCACGCGACAGAAACTCTTCTTGGTTCTTTGAACCGGTGCGCTTGTCGGTCAGGGTGATGCGCAGCCCGGGCACCAAGAACGTGGCGCGGGCGATGCGATCGCGCACGGTGCCGTAGTCGATCGAGGCCTCGGGGTCGAAGATGTCCCAGTCGGGCCAGAAGCGAATGCGCGTGCCCGTCTTGTTCGGCGAGATCCGTTTGACCTTTTCGAGTTCGTGCGATGCCTTGAACTTGGCGCCAGTGAAATGGCCTGCGACCCGTTCGTTAAACGCGAGCCGCCAGGTCGAACCTTGTCGATCAACCTCGGCGACCAGCTTGGCGCTAAGGGCATTTACAACCGAAGCGCCGACACCGTGCAACCCGCCCGAGGCGCCATAGGCCCCTGAGCCAAACTTGCCGCCCGCGTGCAGTTCGGTGAGTACGACCTCAAGCGCCGAGACCTTGCGCTTCTTGTGCTTGCCGATGGGAATGCCTCGCCCATTGTCGATGACCTCGATCGATCGGTCTCGATGGAACACGACCTCGATGCGATTCGCGTGACCGCTCGCAGCTTCGTCGACGCCGTTGTCGATGAGCTCCCAGACGAGGTGTTCGAGTCCTTGGCTACCGGTGCCCCCGATGTACATGCCCGGGCGCTTGCGGACTGCGTCGAGGCCCTCAAGGGTCTGGATCGCGTCGGCGTCGTAGCCGGTGCTTTTCTTCTTGGCTGCTGCCACGGTGTGCTTTCTGTGAGGCTTGGGGCGGAACTGCAGACGGCTACCAGCGCACGGTGCCGATGTCGAGAATTTGACGGTCGGTACTTGAGCTGGCGAGGTCTCGTTTGGTGGGTTCGATGGCGAACGGCACCGGGTTGGGGTCGATCTTGGTGTGGTCTTCGTCGGTCGACATGAGTACCCATAGCCCGTCGGCAGAACCAACAAAGGCGGCTCGGATGGGCTCGTTGTTGCGAGGTTTGGTCAGGCGGACTCCGCCGGTGCCACGGCCTTTGGCTGCGAGCTCGTCGAAGGGTGTCGCCTTGGCCTCGGCGCCGCCGCTGATCGACACGACAACGCCATCCCACACGTCAGCGGGCACTGGCCCGGCTGCGATGATACGAGCGTCGCCCTTGAGCTTCATGCCCGCTACGCCGCTGGCGCCGCGCCCCTGCACGCTGACCGCGTCGACACCGGTGCGCAACGCGTAGGCATTATTCGCCACCATCACGATGTCGGCGCCATCGGGGCAGGTGAAGCAGGCGGCCACCGCGTCACCGTCTTTGAGGCGCATCACGGTCGTGCCGGATTTCGTTGCTGCGAGCTCGGCATAGGTGATGCGCTTTGCGACACCGCGCTGGGTGATCATCACGATGTGGCCGTCGACGGCACCCGAGGCGACGAACAAGACCTGCTCGCTCTTGTTCGTGCCGAACAGTTGGTCGGTTGCGCTACCGCGGGTGCGACCCGCGACGTCGCCGATCTCATGACCGGTCACCATGAGAGCGCGGGCATCAGTGGTGATGGCCCATACCGGCGAGGTCGTCGTGGTCTCAAGGCGAAGGCGCACGAGATCGTGGCGGCCGGGCTTGTTGCGTTTCGACCCGTCGATGTGAGCGCGGCCAATCTGGCCTGAGCTGGTGAGCGTGACGAGGCACGGCTCGTCATCGACTTCGGCCGGCACCATGATGTCGCTTGGATCAAACGTCTCGATGTCATTGATCGGAACGATCTGGGTGCGACGCGGTCGCCCGTATTCTTCGACGAGTTCGTTGAGCTCATCGAGCACCATCTTGCGTTGGCGTTTGTCGCTGTCGAGCAATGCTCGGAATTCTGCGATGCGTGCTGCGAGCTCTTGGCCCTCGTCGACGAGCTTCTGTCGCTCAAGTCCAACAAGGCGGCGGAACTGCATATCGAGAATGTGCGTCGCCTGAATCTCGCTCAGGTCGAGATCGCTGCAGAGCGTCTCACGGGCCTCAGGAACTGTTTGTGAACCGCGGATGATCGCGATCACTTGGTCGATGTTGTCGAGGGCGATAAGCAATCCCTCGACCACGTGCAGTCGAGCCTCAGCCCGCTCGAGGCGGTACTGGGTGCGCCGAACAATGATGTCGAGCCGGTGGTCGATGTAGTGCTTGCACAGGTCATAAAGCGCCAATGTCGTCGGCACGCCATTGACCAATGCGACGTTGTTGATGGTGAACGAGTCTTCGAGCGGTGTCGACTTGTAGAGCTGGGCCAACACTGCCTGGGGATTCACGCCGACCTGGCAGTCGATTTGAATGCGCAGACCGTCGGTGCGGTCGCTGAAGTTCGTGATGCTGCTGACACCCTCGAGCTTGTTGTTCTCGAGCAGACCGTTGACTCGCGCCACGATCTTCTCGGGGCCAACGAGGTATGGCAGTTCGGTGATGATGATGCCCTGTCGTTTGGGCGTGAGCTGTTCTATGTGGGCCCGTGCTCGGATCGTGACCGAGCCTTTGCCGGTGGCGTAGATCTCGGCTAACCCGTCGTCGATCACGATGCCGCCCGAAGGAAAGTCAGGGCCAGGAACGAGCGCAAGCAGATCGTGCACCGTTGGTTTAGGCCGGCGCTTGGTCAGCACGAGTTCAATGGCCTTTGCGACCTCGACGAGATTGTGAGGCGCCATGCTCGTCGCCATGCCAACGGCGATGCCGCTAGTGCCGTTGACCAGCAGGTTCGGCAACATCGCAGGTAGGTACTCGGGCTCGGTCGATTCGCCGTCGTAGGTGGGGCGAAACTCGACCGTGTCTTCGTCGAGTTCGCCAAGCATTGCCATGGCCGCATTTGAGAGTCGACACTCGGTGTAGCGCGGTGCGGCGGGAGGATCGTCGAGGCTGCCGAAGTTGCCTTGCGGGTCGACGAGGGTGACATTCTTGCCAAAGTCTTGACCCATGCGAACGAGTGCGTCGTAGATCGCTGAGTCGCCGTGGGGGTGAAAGTTGCCCATCGTGTCGCCGACGACTCGGGCGCACTTGCGGTGCGGGCCATCGGGGCGCACACCCATGTTCAGCATCGAGTAAAGAATGCGGCGCTGCACTGGTTTGAGGCCGTCTCGAACATCGGGAATCGCTCGGGCAGTAATGACCGAGAGTGAGTACGCGAGGAACGACTCGGACATCTCGTCGGCGACGGGCGTATCGATGACCTCGCGCGCAAAGTCAGCGGGCAGCGGAAGCTGGTCCTGAGGCATGATTCGAGTATGACACCGGCCTGTGACTGCCCCGCGGCACTCGCTCAACCACTTGCCCGAACCCCCCGATCAGGGGACTGGCACGATTCGTGTGGATCAGAGCTCCTATGGTTCAGAGCTCGAATGGGTTAGAAACCGGTCTGAGGCGGGAACCTGAACCCGAAACAGGTGGGGAAGCACAGGGAGCCAGCACCGGAGCCCAAACTCGATATCACTAACTCGGCGTCGTTTGCGGTGATGTCGTCGAGGTCGATCGGGCTGTCATAGCTGTAGGACCCGGCGAGTGTCGCCGCAACGTTGGGTGACTCGGTTGTCCAACGCAGTGGCCCCGACATTGCAAAGGTGATCTGGGTCGCATCGGGCATCGTCAAGTCGAGCGAACCAGTGAAGGACCCAGTGCCATCTTCGTTGATGGTCAGCGAAACCTCATTGCGTTGAACGGTCGCGCCTTCGTCTTCGTCAGCTCGGGTAAAGAAGGTGCCGAAAACCGTGCCCGGCGAGATCGGAGCCGCGGCCGCCGCGCTGGCCTCGCTCGCCGCGCCCGTCGATGCCTGTGCGGGAACCTCGGTCGGTTCAACGGCGGCCGCAATCTCGGCGGTTGGCTCAGGAGTGGCCGTCGGAATTGGGGTCGGCGTTGCTTCTGTCGAGTCGACAGTCCCGTCGACGGCTGCTGCTTCGTCACCTTGGGGGTTGGCGCCTGCTGAGCTCGCATCAGCCGCACCGGCTGGGTCGCCCGCATCGCCGCTCAGTTCATCGGCTTCGGCGTCGAAGGTGGGAGCCGCTGAATCGCTGGCGGTGTCGCTGGCCATGTCGGGCACGTCGGTGTCACCGGGCGACGACTCGATCCGTTCAGCAACGATGCCGATCGAGGTGACTTCGGGTTTATCGCTAAGGCCGATCAGCACGGCGATCAAGGTCACCGCGGCAGCAAAGAGCGCGATGACGATTACGGATGACCGGGTGTTGTCGGGGGTGTAGTTCGAACTGGCCATGGTCAGGTTGGCTGCACCAACAGCACATTTACAGTATCGCCAGAGTCGACGCCGTCGCCGTCAGGTAAGACCGCGAGTGCTTGGGAGGCTGCCATCGCCGAAAGCTGGTGTGAGCCTTGGCCCCCAGCCGAGCTAATGAGCGCCTGGCCGTCTTGCCAACGAAGTAGCACGCGTGCGAAGTGGGTCTTGCCGTCGGCGCGCCGTGGCAGGGGACTCTCGGCGGTCGCCCGAATCAGCGGGCGGTGAACTGTGTTGCTCGCCACGCCAAGCATTGTGCGTAGTCCGGGTCGGGCAAACAGCTCGAACGACACCATCGATGACACTGGGTTGCCGGGCAGACCGAAGATCGGGGTGCCGTCGAGGGTTCCGAACGCCAATGGCTTTGCCGGCTTGATCGCGATCTGCATCCAGCGCATGTCGGCGATGCGGCTTAGTACGAGCTTGACATAGTCGTAGTCGCCCATGCTGACGCCGCCGCTGGTAATCAGCGCGTCGCAGCGCGAGGCTCCGTCTCGCAGAGCGGCTTCGACAGCGGCTTCGTCATCGGCGACCAAGCCAAGATCAACCGGGGTTGCGCCCGTCTGGGCCACGAGGGCCAGCAGGGTGCGTCGATTGGAATCGCGAATCTGGCCGGGTTCGAGCTTCTGTGGCCCTTCGACCAGTTCGTCGCCGGTCGACAACACGCCCACCGTCGGTCGTTGGTGCGTTGAGATCGAGTCGATCCCCAAGGTCGCGAGCACGCCAATATGACCTGGAGTCACCATCGTGCCGGGTGCAAAGACGGTTTGACCAGGGGTCATGTCTTCGCCAGCCCGCCGCACGGCGCTGTTCAGCTCGACACTCTTAGAAATCGTGACGGTGCCAGCGCTGTCGTCGGCTTCGGTGTCTTCGACCATGACGACTGCATCGGCGCCCGCGGGCAAAGGCGCCCCGGTCATGATGCGAGCGGCGGTGCCTGGCTCGATCGTCATCGTCGGGTTGTCGCCGGCTGCGATCGAGCCGACGACACGCAGCGAGGTCGGCGCATCGGCGGTGTCTGCGGCTTGCACCGCGTAGCCGTCTACCGCGGTGTTGTCGAACGGCGGAACAAGCTCGTTTGACACGATTGGTTCGGCGGTGACGAGACCGAGCGCCAGGTGGGCCGCGGTGGCTACAGGCGCAGCGGGTTTGCAATGGCTCAGTACGAAGGTCTGGGCTTCATCAAGAGGTATCAAGGGGTTCGCAATCATTGACATCGCGCTCGGCGCGCGTGCGGACTACTTCAGTGTTTCAGCTAATGCCGTGAGAGGTAACGATGTCGGCGAGTATCTGACGAAATCCTGGTCCGAGCTCGTCGTGGGCGAGTCCAAGCTCGACGGTGGCTCGTAGGTAGTCGAGCTTCTGCCCGGCGTCGTAGCGAGCGCCCTGATTGAGGCACGCCCGCACACCTGGGCCGTCGATCATCGCGGCGATGGCGTCGGTGATTTGAATCTCTCCGCCTACGCCGGGGGCGGTGTTCGCGATCTTGTCGAAGATCGCGGCAGGAAACACGTAGCGGCCAGGCGCGAGTCCGTAGTTCGAGGTTGCTTCTTCGATCGGGGGCTTCTCGACGATGTTCGCGACCTCGATAATGTTGTTTTCGATGCTCACCGGGTCGATTACCCCATAGGACACGACTTCTTCGATCGGGTAGTGGCCGGCCGCCACGACGACCGATTGGGTCGAGGTGTGCACATCGATCATGGTGCGAAGCAGGTCGCCGCCGTCGACGAGAATGTCATCGGGCAGCAGAACCGCAAACGACTCATCGCCGACCCACGCAGACGCCATGCCGATGGCGTGGCCTAGACCAAGCGGCTGGCCTTGGCGGGTGAAGTGCATGCGGGCCAACTGGGTGATCTCGGTAACCATCTTCAACATGTCGTGCTTGCCACGCTGTTCGAGCAGTGTCTCGAGCTCTACGTTGCGGTCGAAGTGATCTTCGAGCGGTTTCTTCGACGGCGCGGTAATCACCAAGATGTCTTCGATGCCGGCCCCGACCGCTTCTTCGACCACGTACTGGATAGCGGGGCGATCCACGATGGGAAGCATCTCTTTGGGCACCGACTTGGTCGCAGGAAGGAACCGGGTACCTAGACCTGCGGCTGGGATGACAGCCTTACGCACAACGCTCATACAGCGCAGGTTACGCCCGTCAGTCGCTGCTTCGACGCGTCGCTCATCGCCTGGTTCAGGTTCGTAGTTCTCGAACCGGGTGGCGAGTGTTTCGCCGTGGTCGAGAATCTCTTGTATCGATCGTGGCGTCGCGTCCCGAGCGGGATTGGGGTCCTAGAGATCAATCAGCGCTCGCGCTACGCCGAGCTGTGAGGAAGTCAGAGATGTTGCGATGGTGCCGGGCGATTACCACAGCCGCGACGAGTGCAACCACAAGAGTCTCGGCGATAGGTCGCCCGATGACGACCGTGCCAACAACGACCGTTGGCACGCCGAACAGCGCACCGATGAACGAGTGTCCTGAGATCCGCGCCGCCCCGACCCAGACGACAAAGGCGACCAGCGCGACCAACGGCCACGCAGCGATCGCCAAACCGCCGTAGCAGGCCACACCTTTGCCACCTCGGCTGGCGCGCAAGATCGGAAACATGTGACCGAGCACGGCTGCGGCGCCGCACACCACGCCGAAAGTCTCGTCGACGAGCCATGTGCCGACCAGCGTCGCGAGCAGGGCTTTGGCGACGTCAAAGATCAGCGTCGCAAGACCAGCCTTCTTGCCAGCGATGCGGAACATGTTGGTCGCGCCGGGGTTACCTGAGCCCTCTTCGATGGGGTCGTGACCGACGAGCGCGCCAATCAGCAGAGCTGACGGAAAGGTGCCGAGCAGGAACGCTGCTGGCACAAGGAGCCAATCGAGAGTCATTTTCGCTAGTCTGACAGCCGCATATGCCGATCTATGACTATCACTGCGAGACCTGCGAACTCGACTTTGAGCTCGAGCAGTCCTTTTCCGAAGACACGCTAAGCAAATGCCCGACCAAGAAGTCGGGGCGTAGCCCCGATGGATGTGCCCGTAGCGGGCGCGGCAAGGTGGTCAAGGTGCTCAGTGCGCCAGCGGTCACGTTCAAGGGAACCGGCTTCTACAAGAACGACAGTCGCGGTTCTTCGACGACCGGCGAATCAGGGTCCTCGAGTTCGTCGAGCTCATCAACCGACTCGTCGAGTTCGGACAGCTCCTCGAGTTCGGATAGCTCGTCGAAGTCGAGTGACTCGAAGTCGAGCGATTCGAAGTCGAGCGATTCGAAGTCGAGCGATTCGAAGTCGAGTGACTCGTCGTCGAAGTCCACTTCGTCGGGTTCGAGCTCATCGTCGAGTTCGTCGACCGACTAAGACTTGTCGAACGGCTGCGCGCCGCTATCTGAGCTTCCCCTCACAACCTGAGCTTCCCTCACAACCTGGGCTTCCCCTCACAACGATCGAAGGGAAGCACAATGTTTAAGGACCGGTTCAGGGACCGACAGACACGCGGTTGGCCTAAGCGAACAACTGCGGCACGTGCGACAGCGCGGACGGTGCGGGTGGCGTGGGCGCCGTCGCTCACCCGCCGGCTGTTTCGCAACCGCTGGCTGTGGATCGCGATTGCCGTGCTCGTCGGCGTCAGCGGCTTTAGCGCCGTGAGACAGCATCAAAGCGAGCTCGAAGCCCACGCGGCGGCGTGGGGTCAGCAGATGTCGGTGGTGATCGTGGTCGATTCGGTGAGGTTGGGCGAGTCGGTAGCAGGCGGGCTGGTCGTTGCCCGGCGCCCGGCGGCGATGGTCCCTGCGGGGGCAATGCTGGAACTGCCCGGCCCTGGTTCGGTAGCCAAGGCCGACCTGTTTGCGGGTGAGGTGTTGCTCGCCGCCCGGATTGCCGATGGCGAGTCTGGTGTCGAGGGGGCAGGTCGTCGAGCGCTGACGGTCGCCATCGAAGGGCCGGCGTCGCTGGTCGAGGTCGGCGACCTTGTCGACCTATGGTCGATCGACGCTCGCAGCGCTCACGCTGTTGAGGTTGCGACGAATGTGGTCGTGCTCGATCGCGACGCCGACGATCTCACGATTGCGGTTCCACTTGAGCAAGTCGCTGCGGTCGCCGCAGCAGCGCGACAACCAATCACGGTCGCGCTCGTGGGGTAGGGCTGAGCAAGACTCGCGGCTGGGTCGCTCAGCGGCTGGCTAGCACGATAAGCACACCAATTGCGGCGGCCACGCGATAGACGGCAAAGCCGTCGAAGTTGACCTTCGCCAGCAGCCGCAACAGCCCCCAGACGGCGAGCCAGCCAGTGACAGCAGCTGCCACCATGCCGACGATGAACGCGGTGCGCATATCGTCGGGTATGCCCGAGAGACCTCCGATGTCGAGATACTTGAAGACGCCGGCCCCGGCAATGATCGGCAAGCTCATTAGGAATGAGAGGCGAGCAGCCGACACACGATCGAACCGCAGCAGACGTGCGACCGTCATCGTGATGCCCGAGCGTGACACGCCAGGCTGCAGCGCCAACGCTTGCCCGACCCCGAGGCCGATCGCATCTCGGAGCCTGAAGTCGTTGGTCTCGCGATCGCCGCGCAGTCGGTCGGCGGCAGCAAGCACGACACCGAAAACGCCAAGACAAACCGCGGTTAGCCAGATCTTGTCGTCGCTGGCGAGCACCGATTCGAGTGCGATACCCGTGATTCCGGCAGGGACGGTCGCAACGATCAGCAGCCATGCAACTCGCGCGTCGGTGCTTAGGCCCTCGGCTCGGTTGGCGGGCACGAGCGATGCGAACCCGGCCTTGAGGTAGCGCACGATGTCGCTGAAGAAGTACGCAACAGCACCGACGAGCGTGCCGATGTGCAGCGCAACATCGAATGCGTTCGCGAGATTCTCGTCACCCTCGAAATCGTTCCAATCGAACAGCCACGGTACGAGTTGCAGGTGCCCGCTCGAAGAAACAGGCAAGAACTCGGTGAGTCCTTGAACGACGCCAAGAACCAGTGCATGAAGCGTCGACATTCGGGTACCTCGTAGTCAGCTTGAGCGGGGCTTATGCGCCGCTGAGGGTGACATCGCCGACGACGAGCGACAGGCCCGCCGCGCTGCTCGGCAGCCAGTCGAGGTCACCGCCCACTTCGATCACGTCGAGCAGCATGCGTTGCAGCGTCGAGCCGATCGTGAACTCGCGCAGCGGCTCAGCCAGCTCGCCGTTGCGAATGCGCAGGCCGTCGGCCCCGGTCGAGAAGTCGCCGCTGACCGGGTTGACGCCCGAGTGCAGGCCAGACACGCCTTGAATGAGCACACCGTCGTCGATGTCGGCGATGAGATCTGCCTGGTTGCGGTCGCCGGGTGTAAGTGACAGGGCGATCGTGCCGACGCTTGGCGTCGAAGTGAAGCCTCGCACTGCATTGCCCGTCGAGGCGGTGCCCAGCCGGCGCGCCGTGTAGCTGTTGTGCACAAACGTCGACAGGGTGCCGTTGTCGATCAGCATCTTGCGACGAGTGGCGAGTCCTTCACCGTCGGCTTCACTAGCGGTGAATGCCTGGGGGTTGGTGGGGTCGTCGACCAGCGAGATGAGCGGAGACGCAACTTGTTCACCCAGGCGCTCAGCAAACAGCGAGCGGCCCTTGAGTAGCGCCTCGCCGCTCAGCGTCGAGCCGATAATGCCGATGAATTGGGCCGTGACCATGGGGTCGAGCACGACGATCATGCGGCCGGTCTCAGGCTTAACGGCGCCGAGTAGGCGAGTCGAGCGCTCGACTGCCATCGACGAGGCTTTGTCAAGGTCGAGCAGGTTCGGGTCGCGGCCAACCGAATACCCGAAACCAATCTGGGTTTCGTCATCGCCACCGGCGATCACGGTTGCCGACACGTACGAACCGCTATCGCGCCCGCCAATACGGATGCCGCTGGTCGTGACGACGGCGGCTTCGCTGACCGAGTCTGCATAGTCAGACGATTCAACGAGCATGACTCGAGGGTCACCTTCGCCGGCCATACGTTCGAGGTCGAGGGCCAGCGCGATCTTGTCGTCGGTCGCGAAGTTGACGACGGCCTCGTTGTAGAGGTCAAGTTCGGCCATAGGAACACCGTCGGGCTCAGCAACTGCCAAGTCAGGATCGACTGACCCGAACGTTGCGTTGTCGCGAGCCTCGGCCAACGTTGTTGCGACGACGTCGGGGTCGAGCGAGCCGGCCCACGCGAAGCCTTGACGCTGATCGCTAATGACCCGCACACCAATGCCTTGTGACGTTGCCGAGGTAAACGACTCGACATCGCCTTCGAAGACGCGCACCTCGGTGTCGCGTTCGTTGACGACTATGGCCTCGATTTGCTCGCCTGGTTTGGCTTTGGCGATCACCGTGTCGCCGAGTGCTAGCAGTTCGTCGAGCATGTCAGGCGGCGGTTCCGCCAACGGTCAACGCTGGTACTCGCAGCGTTGGTGTGCCGTCGCCGACTGGCACGCCTTGGCCGTCTTTGCCGCAGGTGCCGGGGCTTCCCATCTCGAAGTCGTTGCCGAGCGCATCGATGCTGGTCAGAACTTCAGGGCCGTTGCCGATCAGGTTGCCCTCGCGGATCGGCTCGGTGATTTCACCGTTTTCGATGAGGTACGCCTCGGTCATGCCGAAGACGAAGTCGCCGGTCACCGTATTCACCTGCCCGCCGCCGAGCTGGGCGACAAAGATGCCCGAGTCGGTGTCCGCGATAATGTCACCCGGATCGGTTTCGCCGTTGGCTATGTAAGTGTTGGTCATGCGCACCATTGGCAGGTACTTGTAGCTCTGGCGGCGACCGTTGCCTGAGCTCGGGCGGCCATCTCGGCGTGCGCTCAGTTCGTCCCACATGAAGTCGAGCAGAATGCCGTCTTCGATGAGCACGTTGCGTTGAGCGGGTCGGCCCTCGTCGTCGATGGCGTAGGCGCCCCACTCATGGCTCATGGTGCCGTCGTCGATCAGTGTGACGAGCGGGCTAGCGACGAGTTCGCCGACGCGACCGGCGAAGACCGTGGCCTGCTTGTGCACGTGGTCGGCCTCGAGGCCGTGGCCGCACGCCTCGTGGAACAGCACCCCGCCGCCGCCCTTGCCAATGACAGTGGTCACTGCACCAGACGGTGCCGGGCGAGCGTTGAGCTTGGTGATCGCACGGTTCGCTGCTTTGGCCGCGAGCTCGGTGACGTCGTACTGGTCGAACAGTTCGAAGCCCATCGTGTGCCCGACAGATTCACGCCCTGTCTGCATGCCGGCGTCGCCGACTGCGACACACGAAACTGAGAAACGGGTCTTGACCTGATCGTCGCCGGTCAACAGACCATCGCTATTGGCGATCTGGATGCGTCGACGCACATCGCCGTAGCCGACCGCAACCTGTGAAATCGCATCGCCAACTCCGCGTGCAGCCTCGTTGGCTACCTGCAGCAATTCGACTTTGCGTTGCTTGGCGACGTCTTCGGGGAAGATCTGGATCGGGCTTGGCGAGGCCACGGTGGTCGAAGAAAGGTCGACGGTCCTCACGCCACCGTTGCCGTCGCGTGCGGCGTCGGCGGCAGCCTTGGCGGCAGCAGCGAGCCCTGCTTCTGACAGGTCGGCGGTGTGCGCGAAGCCGGTCGATTCGCCGACGAGCACCCGGATACCGGCGCCGCGGCTGCGCCCTGAGGTGAGCTCTTCGACGCGGTCGTCATCGAGCAGCGCCCCCGATGACAGCCGATCTTCTACAAACACTTCGGCGAACTCGCCGCCGCGTTGGGTCGCAGTGGCGAGAGTCTCTTCGAGTACGGCCTGGTCGATCACGGTCCTCCTCGGCTGCCTTTGTAAGGCAGCGGACACTTTTGGGTGCCGATCACCGGCGGTCGTCGTCGGGCGGCGGGGTGTGCCGTATGGTACCGACGTGCAGATCGAACCCGGAGCACAGTCGCGGGCTGCCCACACCGTCGTCGAATCGGACACGGCAGTGGCGCTAGGAACCGGCGAAGTGCCGGTGCTGGCGACGTCGCGACTCGTGGCATGGGCCGAGGCTGCAACGCTCGAAACGTTGCGGGGCCACGTAGATGAAGGTTCGACCACGGTCGCGATGCGTGTCAATCTTGACCACCTTCGACCGGTCGCCGTTGGGGCCGAGGTCAACGTCGTCTGTACCCTCGAGCGCATCGACGGCCGTCGCTACATCTTCGTGGCCTCAATGCTCGATGACTGCAACGACGTCGTCGCAACCGGCCGCATCGTTCGTGTCTTGGTTGAGCGCGAGCCATTCGTCGATGCAGCTTGCGGTCGCGCCAGAACTGAACCGTAGTGTCGCGGTCTACCAATCTGCTGATACTGCGGCTTGCGATCAGCGCAGGCCTACTGGCGTTGTTGTTCGCTTTCGTCGACATCGACTTTGGCACGCTTTGGCCCGACGACGGGCGTGATCTGGCCTGGCTCTTCGCGGCGCTGATCTGCATCGTCGCGTCGCTTGTTTTGGCCTCGTTGCGGTGGCAGCAGGTGTGCCGCTCGCTGGGGCTGACCGTGCGGACTCGGCAACTTTTCTGGCACACGATCGCCGGCCAGTTCGTTTCGAACTTCGTGCCGACCACGGTCGGTGGTGACGTGCTGCGAGTATCGCGCCTCGGCAAAGACACCGGTAACAAGCCCACCAGCTTCACGACGGTCGTGCTCGAACGCCTCAGCGGCTGGATGGTGCTTCCGGGCGCAATCATCATTGGCTTGCTCATCGACCCGTCACTGCGAGGACTCGGGGCCGCTACTCGCGGCGCCTGGATCGCAGCGTTTGTAACGCTCGGCGCTCTGGTCGTCGCCATCATTGCTGCGGGCAACGATGCCAGCGGAAGGCTGCTTGAGCGCTACGAGGAGCCGCTGCGGTGGCTACATGCTGTGCACGCGGGTCTCGACGTCTTACGCACGAAGCCGCGCCAGATCGTTCGCATTCTTGGCACGGGGGCGATCTACCAGGGCATTTTAATCTTGGCCTTCTGGTGCGCGGCTCAGTCGATCGGTATCGAAGGTTTCGGGTTGCGCGCCGCGGTGGCGTTCGTGCCCGCTGTTTTGATCGTGCAGGTTCTGCCGCTCGGCATTGGCGGTCTTGGTGTTCGCGAGGGCGCATTGGTCTTGTTCCTCGGCAGCCTCGACGTGCCAGACGATCAAGCGGTAGCGCTTGGCTTGACCATCTACGCGCTCACAATTGTGACCTCGCTCATGGGCCTGCCGTCGGTTGTGCTGGGCCTCGGCGGCGATGACGACGAAGATGAGGCAATGACGGCCGAGGTCGAACCGCATTGAGGCAGCGCTTCGCTGACACGCTTCCTGATCGCCGCGCTGCCGGCCTCAACTGGTTCAAAGAGGTCGTGCTGATCGCCGGCGTCTATGTGATTTACGGGCTCGTGCGCAATGAGTTTGGCTCGGCCGCCGTGTCGCCCGCTGCTGCGGCCCAAAATGCCGATCGTATTATCGACATCGAGTCGGCGATGGGGCTGCACATCGAGGCCGACGTGCAAGCAGCGTTCATCGATATGACGGCGTTCATCCAGTTCTGGAATCTGTTCTACGGCGTGGCCCATTTCCTGGTCACCTTTGTTGTGCTGATCTGGCTCTACTTCGCAGATCCCGGCCGCTATCGGTTCTGGCGCCGAGCGGGGTTGATCGGCACCACGACCGCGCTGGTCGGCTTCGCCGCCTTCCCCCTCATGCCGCCACGACTGCTCGGCGACTGTGGGCCATTTGGCGCATGTCGACCAGACAGCCCCTATGTCGACACGGTCCTCGATGTCGGCGGAATTTGGTCATTTGAGTCGTCGGGCATCGAAGCGATTTCGAACCAGTACGCGGCCATGCCCAGCTTGCACATCGGGTGGGCGCTGTGGTGCGCGTTTCTGCTGGTGCCGAGGCTGCGAACTCGCTGGGCCAAACGTGTCGCGGGTCTGTATCCGGTGCTGACGCTGTTCGCCATTGTGGTTACCGCAAACCACTACTGGATCGACGCAGTCGGCGGCGTGATCGTGATGGCCATCGGCTGGGTCGCCAGTACCGCCTGGGAACGACGGATCGAGGCGCCCGGGTAACCGCAAAATGGGGCAGTAGCGTGGAGGTCGGTGATTCTCCGAAGCGATCTCCAGCCCGCTGATCTTCGACGGCTTTCCGCGACAGCGCTTGACCAGCTCTGCGAAGAGCTTCGTGCTGCGATCCTTGAAGCGGTCGGTATCCACGGCGGTCATCTCGGTTCGAACCTCGGCATCGTTGAGCTCACGGTTGCCCTGCACCGCGTGTTCGATTCGCCCCACGATGTGTTGCTGTTCGACACCGGACATCAGGCCTATGCACACAAGATGCTCACAGGTCGTCTTGACGAGTTTGCGAATCTGCGGGCCACCGACGGGCTCTCGGGTTATCCCGACCGTGGCGAAAGCGCCCACGACTGGATCGAGAACAGCCATGCGTCGACGGCGCTGAGCTATGCGCATGGCCTTGCTACGGCCTTTGCTGCCGAGGCCGACGCGACCCGCAAGGTCGTCGCCGTCGTCGGTGACGGTTCGATGACCGGTGGCATGGCATTCGAGGGCCTCAACAACCTCGGCCACTCAGGTTCAGACGTCACAATCGTGCTCAACGACAATGGCCGTTCGTATGCGCCCACCGTCTCTCGTCTGGGTGAGAGCCTCGCCCGGCTGCGTGTGAACCCAACGTTCGTTCGCCAGCAGAATCGTCTCGAGAAGATCATTGGCGACGTGCCGATCGTTGGGCGAGAAGTCGAGCGCGCGCTCGACGCGACCAAGGCAGCCATTCGCGAGATGTGGGAGCCGACGTCGTTCTTCGAGAACCTCGGTGTGCGGTACACGGGCCCGTTCGATGGCCACGACATCGAAGGCCTCGAAAACGCGCTGCGCAACGCAGCTGAAATCGCTGGGCCAGTCGTGGTGCATGTTCGCACCGAAAAGGGCCGCGGGTACGCGCCCGCCGTCAACGATCCGGTCAAGAAGATGCATGACACCGGGCCCTTCGCCGCTGCGGCCAAGGTTTCGAGTGGCGCAGAAACCGAAGCGCCGCGTGGCAAGTACACCGAGGCGTTTAGCGAAGCGCTCCTCAAGGCCGGTGAGCGCATGCCTGAGCTGGTCGCGTTGACCGCAGCGATGCCCGACAGCACGGGCCTGCTTCCGTTTGCGAACCGGTTCCCCGACCGAGCGTTCGATGTCGGCATTGCCGAACAACACGCAGTGACCGCCGCGGCCGGCATGGCCATGGGTGGGCTTCGACCCGTCGTGGCCATCTACAGCAGCTTCTTGACCCGGGCGATCGATCAAGTCAACCTCGACGTCGGGCTGCATCGCCAACCGGTCGTGTTCGTTGTCGACCGCGCCGGCGTAACCGGCCCCGACGGGCCCTCGGCTCACGGAATGATCGACATGGCGTTGCTGACCAAGGTGCCTGGCATGGTGATGCTGGCGCCGTCGTCGTACCAAGAGGTCGGGGTCATGCTCGACGATGCCCTCGATTACACCGATGGCCCGATTGCGATTCGCTTTGCCCGAACCAGCGCTCGCATCGTAGGTGAGCACGACGTTGGCTCTGGTTTCCGAGCCCGCAAGATTCGCGACGGTGAATCGGTGTGCATTCTCGCTATCGGCAAGATGGTCGAAGCCGCTGAGCAGGCCGCTGCAACGTTGTCGGCGAGTGGTGTCGAAGCGACGCTGTATGACGTGCGCTGCGTAAAGCCGCTCGACCCCGAAATGCTGGCCGAAGCCGGTCGACACTCGCTGGTCGTCACGATCGAAGACGGCATCGCCGCCGGGGGAGTCGGCTCGATGATCGCGACAGCGATGGGCGAGTCCGCTACCCCGCCACGAGTGCGGGTACTAGGCCTGCCCGATCAATACATCCGCCACGGTGATCCCGACGTGCTGCTCGCCGAACTCGGCCTCGATGCCGCCGGCATTGCTTCCGAGGTACAACGGCTCCTTTGATACGCTGACCGCCTCTTCGGGGGTGTAGCTCAGTTGGCTAGAGCGCGTCGTTCGCAACGACGAGGTCGGCGGTTCGATTCCGCTCACCTCCACGGAGTGTTGTGATTTACACAACGAGTTCGTCGTTGTGTCCAAATGGCTTGAACCAATCGTGTATTCGCAGATTGATCAAGTCGGGTCGATACATCTCGGGTGAGTTCTCGATGCCGTCGAACGCTGGGTCATAGAGCAGGCACACATCCTCGTCCTTGCAGATGTGGTGGCGCAATCCCCACGCGGCACTCACCAACAATGCGCTATCGAGTCCGGACGCAAGTTGGCTCAAGACCGGGTCAATTTCTGCCTTATCTTTGATGGTGTGAAGGACCGTTGTCCAAGCGGCGCGAGTCGTCACCTCGTCGGCAGTGCAGCGAGGCATAGGCCAACGTTCGTTGCGCTCAATGGCATCGGCCATGTACCGGGCGGAAGCCGCCATGCGAGGGAGGAAGTCGGGGTCAAGTAAGAAGGATCTCGAACTCCACGGGAGCTGATTGCCAAGCAGATCTTCCACGTCAGGGTTGTTCGCAAGGCTCCAAGTAATGT
>Ga0114956_1000054_pt1 | contig 57599 bp, 52 predicted proteins | sample MaitaG_FD_87304 | JGI IMG/M metagenome (GOLD analysis project Ga0114956, IMG submission 87304) | Marine algal microbial communities from Maine, USA - Maine_Asex2 metaG | ecosystem: Host-associated > Algae > Red algae > Unclassified | place: Maine, USA | collected 2015-01-05 | reverse complement strand
TTACGCGTGGATTGAGCGAAGTGGAAACACGGCGCTTAGATAAAAGAGCCGCACGCAGATCCTCAGAGGTGAAATTCGTATGTGCGAAGTGGAATTTGCACTTCAGAAAAGGTATCTGCGAGATACCAAAACGCAGCAAAATAACTGCCCGCGCAGATAATCAACTTCAGCCCGCTACTATTTCAACGCCTCCGAAGAAGAGTATAAAATTCTGCGGGGCTGCGCGCAGCATCCTTCTTCATGAAGTTCGAACAAGTTTGAACTTTGCCTCCGCAATTACAGGTTGTAGCCGCGTTCAGAATGTTCGGCCAAGTCAATCCCCTGAATTTCGCCTTCTTCATTGAGACGTAATCCGATGGTGGCTTTGATTAGCAAAAGTAAAATGGCGCTGACAACCATCGCGTAAACGGCGGTACCCGAGGCAGCGGCAAGCTGGACCAAAACCTGGCCTCCAACGTCTGTGAACGTTGCGTAGCCGCCGAATTGTTGAGCCCCAAAGACGCCCACGAGAACGGTGCCCAGAAATCCGCCAATGCCGTGGACGCCAAAAACATCCAGCGAATCGTCGTAACCAAATTTTGACTTGATCGACGTCGAAAACCAAAAACACATCGCGCCCGAACAGGCACCAATGACAATCGCGCCCAGTGGCCCCACAAATCCAGACGCCGGTGTGATCGCAGCCAAGCCCGCAATTGCGCCGGTCGCGGCTCCCAGAACACCGGGCTTGCCACCCTTGAGCCATTCGATCCCCATCCAAACCAGCGTTGCGGTGCAAGCCGATAGATGAGTCACCATCAACGTCATCGAGGCAGATCCATCGGCCGCCAACGCGCTGCCGGCATTAAATCCAAACCAACCCACCCACAGCATCGCGGTGCCAGTCACGGTCATCGTCAGATTGTGCGGCGGCGGGGTGCTTTTGGGATAACCACGTCTCGGGCCAACCATGATACAGGCGACCAGCGCCGCGAATCCTGCGGTAACATGAACTACGATTCCGCCCGCGAAATCAAGCACGCCCAGATCGGCAAAATACCCTCCCTCGCCTCCCCATGTCATATGGCAAATGGGTAGGTAAACCACGACCAACCATAAGGAGCAAAAGACCAATATCGCCGAAAATTTCATACGCTCGCAGAAGGCGCCGATCATCAACGCCGGCGTAATCGCGGCGAAGGTCATTTGAAATGCTACGAACAAAATGGTGGGGATCGTGCCACTGACTGAATCGGGCGTGATGCCGTTGAGCATTAGATACGAAGTGCCTCCGATAAACGAATTGATGCCAACAGTGCCCTTGGTCATTCCCGCAGTATCAAACGCCAGGCTGTAGCCAAACGTCACCCAGATCAATGACATCAAAGAGGTGATGATCAGGCACTGCATGAGAATCGAAAGCACGTTCCGCTGGTGAACAAGGCCGCCATAGAATAACGCCAACGCCGGCATCGTCATAAATAATACCAGTCCCGTCGAAATTAAGATCCAGGCGGTATCACCGGAGTCAATCGTCGCAACAGCGTCGACGGGGCCAGCGTCGCTAACGGCGCTAATGTCACTAACAGTGTCTTGGGCCGAAGCAATGACGGGCATCACAGTCGAACAAAGCAAAACGAAAAATAAGATCAGCAATCGGCTAAAGTGCATCTATTCAGTTTCCTTTTTCGTGAAGTCCTTGTCAGCTACCGTGGAATTGGAGCCTGATCGAATCGCCCTTCTCAGTTGTTGAGAAAAACCCAGCAAAAGGATAGCGGAGCGGCCTCTTGTTAAGAACACACGAAGAACGTAAATTTAGAATAAATTAAGAAAACGTGTGCATCGTGTTAATTTAAGGCCGCGTTTGTTCAGAAAAAGTGAGGCTGTCGTTGCGTTTAATTATTTCGGCGGGATCATAAAAACGCGTCCGACTACGGTGTCATGATTTGATAACGGGTAACGATGAATATCCGTTTTCTTCAATGGTCGACCATCAAACTCCCCACCAAACTTGCTGAACCAAGTCCCAAACTTTCAGATAGGCATTCTGGAAGGATTCGCGCCTAAGAAAGTCCGTCGGTGAATTTGGGTTGCCGATAAAGGGACGGAGGACATAGCCAGCCTGAATGCCGACGAAGGCGTAAATGAAAATCCAAATTCTCATGATCCAACGGTGCCGAGGATTTTTCTTTATCAGAGGACCGAAGTGGATGGCCAGCAAGATCTGAGCCGTGATTGCCGCAACGCCGAACATAAATGCGTTGAACAGGATCGCCATTGGATAGGCTTGCTGTGCGGTGTTGGATAGGTAGAACAATAGGGTTAGTGGGGACAACGAGGCCAAGATGATCGACAAACCGGCTTGAGCGGAGATGATCGCGCTCAACGTTGTGCGGAAATCATCGCGCAACCCCGCCAACGAATTGAGCACAAATACGCTTGGCAGTGAAACGAGGACGGTGATGCCCAGCAAAATTGGCACTTTGAGCGCTGAATAGATTATCTGCAGAATCTGCTGGTTGAATTCACGATGTCCGTCCAGCCAGGCATAAGTGCCCATCGCGGCTCCGTAGATCGGCCCCAAAATGATTACCAGCATCGCGACCGTTCGCAATTGAACATGCGTCGAAAAGTGGTTCCTGACTTCCGAGCCAAAATTGATCGTTTTCAAATTTTCACCACCACGCGTCGGCTGCAAAACATGGTCAACGGTGTGAAACCCTTGCACCATGATTTGCCAGCCTCGCCGTGGAGAAAATTTCATAGTTGGCATCGATAACGAAGGACAAATTTACTTTGATGAGGTTTGCGAGAAAGAATGAGCTTCAAGTCGTCTTTGATTATTAGATGTCAAATTAGATGTCAATCAGGACGTAACGTTCGAAGCTCAAGATCCGCCACCTGTGAATAACGAGAAAATTAACCCAATGACGGCTTCAAAAAAGTTTGAGTTGCGAACGCGAAACCATTGAAACGGCATGTTCGGCGAACCAATAAATGGCCGGAGAACCCATCCCATCTGACAGCCCACTAAGCAGAACACCGCCAACCAACAGTAGAAGACGCGCCATACATGGTTGGCCAATTTTCCCAACGGGGGACTATCAAGTGGACCACTTTTCGATTTCGTTTTGGTTTTTACCACCGGTGGCGCAACGGGTACATCCCCGTAGTATCCCGGCGGTTTCTGAGATTTAAATTTAGATGATTCGGATAATTCTGGGGCTTTGCTTGGCAACCGGACATCATCGACGTTGTCCAATCGCCCCATCGTTTTGATCAAAAATCCCAATCCCAGACAACCGGCCAGTGCGAATACGGCAACATTTAACAACACAATGAATCCGTAATTGGGCGTGCTGACCGAAAAGAACGCAACGATGGGCCCCATCGAAGAAAGAACGGCCAAGTTCACCGCCAGCGACGCGATCAGAAGTTTTAGCACCGGCAGCATTCGAAGCCGCGTCCCCGCGATGGCATTAAATACGTACAAGGATGGAAACGTCACGATCAGCGTCAGTAGGAACAACAGCGGCACCTTGCACATCGAAGCGAAGGTCTGCAACACCGCTTGAGCATATTGGGCTTGTTCAACGCCCCGCACCATCGCGAACACGCCCATGCACGCACCATAAATTACTGCTAAACAGATGACAGTCACCGAAACACCGACGACCGGGATTTCAATTTCAGCGCGTTTTAAAAGTTCCGGACGTGTCGCGTCGCCGCGCAGAATTCGGTCCAACTGGAATAAGCTTTCACCGAATGAAAACCGATTTGAAATGGTGTTTTCCATCATTGCCCCTAAAATATTCACTCTGCAATACAGAGTAAATGGCTAAGTTTGTACGTTTTTACACGTGTTTTGGTTCCGTCGGCATCAATCGCATCAAGTTGCCGACAACGGCGCTTTGAGGTTCCCCGTCCGCTTCACCGCTTTTTTGTTCGCAGCGTTAGGCAATTGAGAGGTTTTACTTTGTGCGTTGTTCAAAATCGTTTCCAAGGCCGAAAGATACATGCGAAATCCGTCGTTACCCTTTTTCGTTAGACGGTAAACACTATTGGTGTTCCGACCCTTTCCCGTTTTTTTCACGCTGAGGATGCGGGCATCTAACAGTACCTTCAAGTGCCGGTTTAAGTTTCCATCGGTTAGCCCACAAAGTTCTTTTAGATCAATAAAGTTCAAGCCTTCAGGCATGCCGACAATTGATGTGAGGATTCCCAAACGGGCTTTTTCATGAAAGATGCGATCCACGTCGTCCATCGCAAGGCGGGTCGACTGAGCCCGGTTTTTCACGGAGTTAGCTTTTTTAGACATGATTGGCTTGCTCCATCTGCCATTGTAATATTGCCCCCAAAGTCAATTGCCCCAGCCCGAACAGCACCATCATTTGTAGATGAAACTGTTCAATGGCAACGGCAGGATAAATGATCGCAATAATTCCACCGACGATAAAGTACATGGCCACCCAGCGTGATGATGCGGGCAAATGTTGGACGCATGCGATCAAAGCCAACCCGTATGTCATTGCCCAGACGCCTGGCAACACCGTCGTCAGAGAATGTGTGACCAACAACCAGGTCAGCGCGACGCCAACGACGAAGGCAGGAACGATTTGGATCGCAATGTTACCGTGCATCCGCCATACCAGCCCGCTATCATCACGGCCCGCCCGCACGATCATCTCCACGCCGGTTACGACAACCGAAAGACAAGCAATCGCAATCCAACCAACCAAAAAGAGATGGGTCTCGGTAACTGCTGGAAAAAGGGCTGAACCGATCGAAGTCTGGCTCAGCACGATGCCGCCCGCAATCGCTAACACGCCCGACAATGCGGTCGTGGCGGAGCGAAAGCCACGGTAGGATTCCGCGCGATCGATTTGCTGACGAATCTGGGCAATCCCAGAGAGGGCTTGATGAACATTCATGTTGACTCTGCAATGAAGAGTGAATTGACTCTGCGTTAGAGAGTAACCGGGCATTTTGCGGGTGTCAATAAGAAATCTTTCAGGGGAACTGAATTAACTTCGAGCATCCAGCTTGGCCAAAAACCGCGAGGTTAGGCACTGTTGGGGTGAAAGTGAACGCCTTGCCCGTCACCTCAGTGCAAAAGAGTATGCGGAAACGAGCACCTGGGCAGCTCTTAGACGACGGCTACTAACTCATCGTTGGCCACCTGAAAGGCGATATTCATCTTTTCAGCTACCGTGGATAGATGGCTGGAATGCCGACGGGAGAAAAGCAATCGATTGCCACCGTTCATTTCGATCCGGTTCGTTATCAGGCCTTTGGACATTGCCAAATTGTATTCGGAGCGTTGCAACAACATCGATTTGGCCGGCAGCAGAAAGCGGTGCTGCGTTAGCAACCAACCATCGTCTTGGGGCTGCATGACTAATTTTGATTTTGCCTTAAACGGCCCCAACGATTGCTGAGGGAAAACAACCAATTGATCTTTTGGGACCGCATACCCTGGGCTGACCATTGTCCAAATGGGATCGAACAACAACGAACGCAGATAAGTCGTCCGGCGACTGACCCAACGGAAGGCGAACAGGCAACCGACGAAAATCAGCAAATTGATAATCGTCGCCAGGGTTGGATTATAAGCGTACACCCCCATCAGCGCGGCGCAGGCAGATTTGTTGGCGACTTCCAATGCCGCATCCACCATCGGAACCGGAATTAGCCAGACCGACACTTCGAAAAAGAATTTGATCGTGTTGATGACAATGATGTTGATGATCGCGGCGATGCTCATCAACACGTCCGCCGAAAAAGCGAACACCCCTGCTTGCATAACAACGGGACCAAGTTCGGCCGCGCCGGCCTCATCGCCGGTTGATGCTAATACACGCAGCAAAACGATCGTGATAATCGCCGCGTAGGTTTCCAGTTGATCAATGGCCTGAGCGGCCGGTTTACTGACCTTGGTAAAGCGCGGTAAAGAGGTGAGCACGGTCAGGCCAAGAAAAATCCAAAAAGTGGCCGGGTTACTAAGAATCGGATTGTTGCTGATGAATTCGTTAAACGGCAGCGCCTCAGAGCCGAACTGCGAAATTCCCGCCAGCAGAGCAATGCCAAAAAATGGCGAGATCGCAATCGGTGCCAGCGGCCCCAGCCATTCGCTGATCTTGACCGATCCGGCCAGCCCGTTGGCTTTGGCCATGTCGTTTTCATCCAACGGATTAGTGAAGAGGTTGGAGAGGTCTGCGTTTTCAACTTGGGCGTATTGTTGTGCAACAGGTGCTGCAGCGTTGCAGTTTAGATTCCAGCAATGTGCGGCGATTAAAATCAGCATCGCAGCAGCCGATGTCGTCAGAGATTTACGAGACGGAAGAATGTTCATTGGGAATTTCATTTTGGACTATAGATCAACGCGTTAGATTAAATCTTTCGGCGATTTGGCCACATTGTCAACTCTTATTCCCTCAGCGCCAAAAATTACTGGAACAGGGTCCGCTCAATTCAGTGGGAATCACGGCAAGCGTATCATGAAGCGGGCGGATTTCTATTTCAATTCTGTAGCTCAAAGTACGGCAGGACATCAAGCGCGGCGGCATACTCAATCGTTATATCACCGGCATAGTTTTTCCCGTCGTCGCCCTTGCACGTGCCTTGAGGAAGTTTGGCCTCGATTTGCGTCTGGCCTGCTTGAGTGACCGGTGCTACCAGTAAACGGTTTCCAATCATGAACCTATCGAGCGATTTTTCGAATCCTTGGTGCGGAAAATTGTATTCCAGCGGACGTAAAATGGGCTCGCTAGATTTCGCCGAATCGCGCGCGACGTCGATGATAAAGTCCTTAAACTTCTCGCGCGTCTGCACGGATTTTTTGAACGCCACCAGTTCCTCTGTGTTCAGCACACGCCACAAAGCCACCGAAAACTTAAAATCCTGTGTCGCCGGCGTCAAACTCAAACCCGTCGACCCCATCGTCATGTTGCAAACGATCGGGCTGTTGTTTCAATCAAACGTTGGCCTTGGGTTGACTTAAATCGAGCACCGCGCGGTACACGTCGCCGTCCTGGCTAACAAAGGGAGAGACCGAATGCATAACCTTAAATCCCATCTCATGCAGTTCGTCGACCAGCGCTTTGGGATCGGTGAATCGGCCCGTATGAAAATCCCACTTGCCATAGTCCTCCTGCCAATTGTCAACGTTGAGTTTTGCGACGTCCTTGGAATCCTCGTCAGCGATAAGCTTTAATACTAAAACTACGCCAAACTTACCAACGACCGCCGCGCGTGAATGAATTCGGCAATGACGGCAATCAGCGCGACAACCAGCGTCAACAATTTAGGCAGACTGTTTACCACGAGGTGTACCTCACTCCCAACAGCGCAATCAGGCTCAGGCCCAACAGCGAAAGTCCGGCGTTCGCAAAGGGTCCAAACCAATCCAAGACATCAGTATAAGTGCGTTTCATCTGGGCCACTTCTAACGCATCAATTTTGGCTATCGCACGATCCAGCAAATCGCGCGGTAAGCTAATCGCGCGGTAAGCTAATCGCGCGGTAAGCTAATCGCAAATTAAGTACGCGATAAACATACGAAACAGAGCACGTTGGATCCTGACTGCTCAGATGGCCAACCGGAGCTAATTCGAGTTATAGCTGCCCGCCAAACGACGGAATGACCGGTGCCACTAAATCAGGTTAATTGCGTCGATTGGCACACTGTGTGCACTACAGTTATTTTGGAAGTGGTTCACTTGTTGTTGTGAAAGCAACTTCAAGTGAAATAGAGACGAGGCAGTGCCTTGATTGTCGGCTTTTGCTGGCAATCAAGGTTTTTTTATGGCTACTCGCAAAAACACAGCCGATCGTGATGCTTTCCAAAATCTGATTGCATTATTTCGATGCGCATCAAAATCATACACATGATCAATCTTGCAACACATTTTCGCGATGGCCAATTGAGACTATTTGTCGTTTCTGCCTTCTGAGAAAGTTTATTTTGGACGGCGTTGATCACAGCACAGTGCCTGAGTTGTTAACACATATAAATAGGCTTTTCGGGACAGCCACGACGTCGAAGCAACTGGCTTCCATGAGCTATACTTGTGTGATTCTTTCTCTCAAAGACTGGTGTACTCCGCATGTTCCAACTGGCGACTTTGAAAAATCTCATTCCAATGATCGTTCTGATCATTGGCGTCCTGCCTGCGTCCCCGGCGGAGGCGGTAGAGCCCACCCCTGATAAGCAGGTCGACGTCGACGGTGGCGTTGCCCCGCAATTGCTACAGATCGACAAGATGATCGCTGAAGTTTGGGATGCGTATCAAATCAATCCATCTAAACCCGCCACCGATTCCGAATGGTGCCGGCGCGTCTATTTAGATGTGGTGGGTAGAATTCCGACGGCTGATGAAGCCAGTTCCTTCGCTGCTGATAACAGCAACACTAAGAAGCAGAAGCTGATTGAGACGTTGCTTTACGATGATCTCTACACAGAAGAGTTTGCTCGTAATTGGACTACCGTTTGGACGAATTTATTAATCGGTCGCACTGGCGGAACCGAAAATCGTTCAATGATTAACCGGGAAGGAATGCAAAAGTTTCTTCGAGACTCTTTTGCTCGCAATAAGCCTTACGATAAATTTGTGCACCAATTGATTAGTGCAACGGGAACGACAGCCCCCGGCGGCGAGGACTTCAACGGAGCTACTAATTTTCTCATCGACAAGGTCAACGAAGAGAATGCTTCGCTGGCGACTGCTGCGACGACCAAGATTTTCCTCGGTTTGCAGGTCCAATGTACGCAGTGCCACAACCATCCCTTCAACGACTGGAAGCAACAGAAATATTGGGAGATGAACGCGTTCTTCCGACAGGCCCGAGCCATCGGCCAAGGCATGCAATCGGGAATGGGAAACGTTGCGACGCTGACCGATAGAGATTTCGCTGGCGAAAACGGTAACAGCCCCGACGAAGCGGAAGTCTATTACGAGATGCGAAACGGATTGGTCGCCGTTGCCTATCCTGTCTTCGTCGATGGCACTGAAATCGATAGAAGCGGATACGTCAGTCAAACCAATCGCCGCACCGCGTTGGCGGATCTAACGGTGAAGTCGCCCTATTTCGCCAAGTCAATTGTGAACCGAATGTGGGCTCATTTTCTGGGCTACGGTTTTACCAGTCCGGCGGACGATCTTGGACCTCACAACGTCCCAACGCATCCGGCGTTGCTGGATTATTTAGGTCAAGAGTTCCAAAGCAACGAACATGATTTGCGACAATTGATTTCTTGGATTGTCCTTTCCAAACCGTATGGGCTTTCAAGCCGCCAAAACAAATCCAACGTCTCCGACGATCCATTGCTGGGCGAACCACCGAAGTTTTCGCACTTCTATCTACGTCAAATGCAAGCCGAACAATTGTACGAATCTTTGATGGCTACCACGGCGGGTGTCCAGCGCAGCGGTTCCTATGCCGAACAAGAACGCGTCAAAAACGAATGGTTGCAGCAGTTCAACACGGCCTTTGGCACCGACGAAGGGGGAGAGGCAACCAGCTTCAACGGAACCATTCCCCAGGTGCTGATGATGTTCAACGGCGACATGATTAAATCCGCAACATCGGTCGCCCAAGGTGGCTTGATTGACACGATCGTACGTGCACCGATGTCAAACGCTCAGAAAGTCGAAACGCTGTTCTGGAAAGGTCTCGGGCGCAAGCCCAAGGCTGCAGAGCTTAGCCTCGCCAAAACGCTGATCAACACCAACGGCGGTAATTTTGCCGAGGGACTCCGTGACATGTGGTGGGTGATATTGAACACCAACGAATTCATTTTCATCCATTAACAAATCATCAGCATCATCGTCGCTGACTGCGACTAAAAAACATTCCTCTTCAACAGAAACGAAACAATGAATCGCAAAACACCACGCGGCATGAACCGACGTCACTTCATGAGCCATCTTGCAGGTGCTTCGGCCCTGACGGGAACAGCATTGGCACTTGGCCAAACGCTGCGCGCCAACGCACAAGAGATGCAGAGAAATCAAAAAGCGGCCATTTTGCTGTGGATGGGCGGCGGTCCATCGTCAATTGACCTTTGGGATATGAAACCGGGCGCAAACACTGGCGGCCCTTTCCGCCCAATTTCAACCAACGGAGACGTGCAGATCTGTGAGCACTTGCCAATGATGGCTCAGAACATGGATAAGATGTCGATCGTTCGGTCGATGAGCACACGCGAGGCCGACCACATGCGCGGACGTTACTACATGCACACTGGCTACGTCCCCAATCCCAATGTCAAACATCCAAGCTACGGTTCGGTCATCGCGCATCAGTTGGGGACGCAGCGCCCCGAGTTGGAAATTCCGGCGTTTATTTCCGTAGGTGGTGAAAGTGAAGGTCCCGGTTTTTTGGGAATGGCCTACTCGCCGTTTTCGGTTAACTCCAGTGGACGTGTTAGAAATCTCAACCTTGGCATTTCACCGGATCGCATGGCCAGTCGCATGCAGGCGTTGAAGCTGATGGAAAATGACTTCATTGACCAGCGGCGGGGTATCGCGGCCAACGAACACGCAAAAGTTCTCGGCAAGACCCTGTCGCTGATGACCAGCAGTCAAATGGAAGCCTTTCGTGTTGAGAAAGAGCCAACGGATGTGAAAGAGCGTTACGGAGACACTAATTTCGGTCGTGGTTGTTTAATGGCCAGACGTTTGGTCGAAGCAGGCGTACCATTTGTTGAAGTCAATCTTGGCGGCTGGGACAATCACCAGAATATTTTCAATACGCTTGAAAATCAAAAGCTTCCAGAACTCGATCGCGGCATGAGCGCGTTGCTGGAAGATCTGGCTCAACGTGGCATGTTGGATTCAACGGCAGTCATGTGGATGGGCGAATTTGGACGCACGCCAAACATCAACGGCAACACGGGGCGCGACCATTGGGCGCGCAGTTGGTCCGTTCTGGCAGGCGGAGCCGGCATGAAGCCGGGCGTGGCGATCGGACAAACCAACGAAGACGGCACCCGTGTTCAAGGGCAGAGTTATTCTTCAGAGGACCTCATGGCAACGGTCTGCAAATCGTTAGACATTGACCTCGAGACAACTTTCACCAGCACCAGTGGCCGCCCGATGAAAATCGCCAACAGCGGGAAACTGATCGAAGGCTTGATCTAGGAAGCACCTCGCCTTGAGTTACTGCGTGGCGGTTCGTTGGAATCCCAAGGCGTCAGCGCGGTGATAAAAACCCGCAGCGCGGGCAAGTGAGTGAGTGCGTGAGTTTCCGCGCGGTGGCAAAACCGCAATTGCCCGCTCCGCAGGCTTGCATTTCAAAACAGAAAACTACGGCTTCTTCAGTACTGCTCCTTCAGCATTGCAATCAATCCAAACGATAAAAATCCATCGCATTGGAGCCTAATATTTTGGCCCGCTCGGTATCTGATACTCCACCGATGCACTCGACCAAGGCATCAAAAACCTCGGTGTAGCTGGCCGCCAATTTGCACACCGGCCAGTCGCTGCCGAACATGCACCGATCGGGACCAAACGCTTCTAAGGCGGTCTCAACATAGGGCTTTAGATCAGCCGTCTTCCAGTTGTTCCAGTCTGCTTCGGTCACCATCCCCGAAAGCTTGACGTGGATGTTGTCGCATTTTGCTGCGGCCACAATATCCTCCTGCCATCCCTCGGTCGTGCCTTGCTTGATGAAGGGCTTGGCCAAATGATCGATTACCAACCGCAAATTAGGGAAACGTTTTCCAACAGCTTGAGCGTGTTTAAGATGTTTGACAAAAAATAACAGGTCAAAGGCCACGTCGTGCTTCTCTAGCAGCGCCAGCCCACGCGAAACATCGTCACGCACAATAAAATCATCATCCGCTTCGCACTGGGTGAGGTGCCGGACACCGACAAATTTTGGTTGCGATTTATACTTTTGGATCTGTGATTCGCATTGATCTCCGGCCAAATCAACCCAACCAACGACCCCCGCCAACCAGTCGTATTGGTTGGCTAATTCCAGCACCCAATCATTTTCGCGCGTGTCATGCTGTGTTTGTACGAAGACCGTCTTGTCGACGCCGGCGGATTTGATCAGCGGCTGAAGATCCGCAGGCAAAAAGTTCCGACAGATTTTTTCATGCCCCGCGTCTTCTTGCCATGCGTGATCGAAACCATCCATTTGACGATCCCAAAAATGATGATGAGCATCAACGATTAATGACATAGCTGTCCTTCTAGTATTGGTAGATTGAGCCGCAGATTTGCATGATGTTTGCGCGGTATTGTATTTGCACAGCATTGTAAGCAAAAAAGGATGCCTTAAAAGTTGCACAAGCCTATAATAGGTCCACTATGGAAAATCAAAAAAGCGAACAATCCGATCCGTCCACCCCATCGGTATCACCCGGCCCGTTGGACCTGAAACCTTACCTGTTGTCGATTGGAGTCTTGGTCGTCATCTTTTTTCTTAGCGCAATGTTTGGTTCGGCGGAGATTATCAAAGCTGTTAATGTCGCATTGGTCGTGGGCGTGTTGGCATTGGGCATGAAATTCGGTTTTGCTTGGGTTACCGCCGCATCGGAAAGTGATCCCACCAGTCCAACCATTGTCGCTACGCGCCCCGATGCGCTTCAAGCCGCTCCGCTGATCAGCACGTTACAGGAAAACGGCATCAACGCCGTCGCCACGGGCTCGCACACGGCCGGTTTCCAAGTGGAGATCGCGTCCGAAGTGAAGGTAGTCGTGCCCAAAAGCGACGCCGCCAAAGCAATAGAAATTTTAGGCGACGCAGTAAAAGGGTGAAGCCGATTGGTTCTGATTAACCGATGTTGAATAATAATTTTTACAATGCAGTTCCAAGCAATCGCCTCAATTCTTTTATGATTGAAATGGGGCTATTCCAATTGGCTTTCGAGGTCGAGACCCAAACATGCGAGTGGCGATGCCGCTAAAAGTCCTCATTCAGAATCCACCCCAAGAATCTGCTATGGTTCGGCGTTCCTAGTGGCTACCCAGCTCAGGCAACCCGTCTGCATGTTCAATTCGAGATGCAGGTAGGAAGAAAAGTTTCATCACCGGACGTGGGTTGAGCAATAGGTACAGCCCAAAACTGAAGTAGCTTAGATATGTGACGAAGTTCCCTATCGAATATGCGTCATAGTACATAACGTCTGGTGTATCTGGAATAAGATCAAGTTGACGCAACTGAACAATCGCAGTTGTTAGAGTGCCAAGAAAGTTTGTGATACCATCTACGATAAACATCACGCCGAGGAGCCTCAGTCCCAAAAGTGTGTATCGGGCCAAAGTTACCCGATCGCTTAAAGCAAGGGCAGATGGCCCCTCTGATTTTTGGCGATGAGGTGTGTAGGGGTTGGATTCAGGCATGTTTCAATTTAGCGGGATTGCGAGTTTCATTGCCCGAGTGCCTCATCGGAGAGACTCATCGGAGAGACCCAAGTGCCGGTACTTACGTTTCAAACGCGACTTGGATTTTATCTCCAAATGCCAACGTCACAACAACTTGCTGGGAACAATCCCGATAATTGCCGTCCCTGAATCGGCGGCCGGGTTAAATCCCTACTACACGCGAGTCAGTTTCGTAATACGACCTGTCGCCACCCATTCGGCGACAATGATGTCTCCTGCTTTATCAAAACAAGCATCATGGGGATGGATAAACCGACCGTCTTGCCACATGTCTGGCTTGGAACGCATTTCACGATTGTTGGCCAGCAGCGTCTTTCGGTATTCGGCGTCGTCTCCTAGCCGCGCGACAATGTTGTCCTCTTCGTCCAGCAACGTAATACGCGCGTGAAGTTCAGGTATCATCAAAATGTTCTCATACAGATCTACGTTGGCCGGCATCAAGTAATCATTAACCGTCTTCAAATGGTTGCCTTCGATGTCCAAATATTGCACACGATTGTTACTTCGGTCAGCTACCACAATCCGTTTTTCATCCTTTCGATTATCAATCCACAATCCATGTGGCAACAGGAACTCTCCATCCTTACGCCCCACGTCACCGATCGTCGAAACATAGTTCCCATCTTTATCGTGGCGATGAATGACATAGGCTCCATATCCATCTGCCACTAAGAAACCACCGTCGTCCAAGAACGCAGTGTTTGTCGGTTTGTAGGTATCGCGTTCCCCCCAAACGTATGTATTTACAGTGTTATCATTTTCTCGGTACAGCCCGGTTTCCATTGGCGCCCGTTTGACCCAAAGAGTTTCGCCGTCGGTGGTTAATTTTGCAAAACGACGATCTCCGTTAGAGGTCGTGACATAGAGAAATTCTTCGTTGCCTTCTTGATTCACCTCTAAACCGTGACCGCCACCTTGAAACTCTTGCCCAAATGACTTGATATAGATGCCCTCAGCGTCAAAGACGAAAATAGCCGGATGATCTTTGAGCTTTTCCACTCCTTCGTGGATGACGTAGACGTTGTTTTCTTTATCCACTGCGACATTGTGAGTCGTCTGCCAGTGGAAGTCGCTTGGAAGTTTGAAATAGTTGTGCGACATTTCATATTGATAATCGCCTTCACCAATCAACTTCCGACGACCAGATTTATCACTCGTATGAACTGCTGGCGATTGTCCCAATGCAGGTGCCGCGGTGCTACTTACGACTGCTCCGATTCCCGCAGCCAACCCAGAAGCAGAGTTTGATAAAAAGCGGCGTCGATTGATCGTGCTCATGGTGTTGGCTCAACAAGGGAAAACGGTAAATGTAACGGTCCTATTATGCCCCCGCATTTTTACGATGCAAGTTTATTCGAACAGTGATCGGTGTTGCTTCGGAACTTTCTTCAATTGCTTTTTGGAGATAGAAACGGCATCCTGAGACTTGAAATTAAATCCGTCCCGAAACCATGGCCGGCTATAAACGATATACAACACCGGCCTGGCAACGGAACTTCGATTTGCCATCCCGCCGTGGATAACCCGATAGTCCATTAGATAGGCGTCGCCCTGTTTTGCCATCGGTAACGCTGCCCCCGAAAAATCAGAGCCGTCCATCAAACCGCGCAGCAATTCGAATCGGTCAGCGCCGCGATGCGAACCCTCCCAAATCGCCGTTGTCCCCGTTGCCGGAGAGAGGTCAATCAGAGGAATTACCATCGTCAACGCATAAACGGGCATCCTGTCATCCTCGGTGCCGAACAGCGGTGGATGATCCAAATGAATCGCTTGATCATCGGCGTCTGGCAACGCAACGACAGATCCAAAACTCGCCACGCGCAACGCGCCGGTCAAAAGGCCGTGCAGGATCGGCGACAGTGCCTCGTTGGCATAAATCTCTGGCCGATTGAAAGCCCCTTTCACATCAACGGTAATCATAAACCGTTGATCGCCGACCGCCGCATCACGTTGCCTCAGTTCTTTTTTGCTGAGGCGAAGATACTTTTTGTGATAAGTCGCCAATAATCTTTCAATCGTTGATTTTTCGAAGACATTCTCTAACCACAGCGCCCCATGAGATCGGAACAGATCGACGGATTGTTGAGTCACCTCGGGAGGTGGCGATACGTTAGGTTGACTAATTCTGAGCTTCGATTGCATAACGTCTATGATAACGTTCTTTGAGCACCTGCGGAAATCTAATTCAACGAATCGGCTGCGCTGCCCGATAGGGACGCGATTCCGGTTCACAGCAACGGATTTTAAAACTTAACTCCGTCAATGCGTGTTTTTAAAAACGGATGGGTTCAGGAGAGGTTTACCAATGGTCGGTTAAAAGGTTTGGCTGATCAACAGCAGGAAAATTCTTAGGCAAAATGGAAAGACATTTCCGTAAACAGCGATCGGTTCGAAAGGGGCTACATGCTGCCCGACTGGCACACGACGTCAGTAAAGGCAATAATGGATTTTCTGCGAAGAACTTTCGGTTGGTGACCAAAGGTGTCACGACCTTGTGCGATATTCTATCAACACCAATCGCGGAACGATTCGGCCCGTATTCCATTGAGCGTTCAGACTATTTTCAGCATCGAAAAAACATGATCAAACGGATCGAATTAATCAACTTCATGTCGCACGAGCACACGGTCATCGAACCGTCGTCGGGGCTAACGGTGTTGATTGGTCCGAACAATTGTGGCAAAAGCGCCATCGTGACGGCGCTGCAAATAATCTGCAACAATCCAAAATCGACTTACGTTCTTCGGCACGGCGCAAAAGAATGCAAGATCATCCTCGAAACAGATTCCGGTGATGTAATCCAGTGGAGCCGCAAGAAAAGTGGTTCACCGAAATATGTGATTAACGGGGAACTTTTTGATCGTCTTAAAGGCAAAATCCCCGAAGAACTGCACGCAATTCTGCGCATGCCTCAAGTGCAGGTTGATAAAGAATCCTTCGACGTTCATTTTGGCGAACAGACATCGCCCTTGTTCCTATTGGCCGACAAAGAAAAAGCCGCCGCCCAATTCTTCGCTTCTTCGTCCGACGCGATTCGATTGGTCGAAATGCAAGACCGACACAAATCGAACATTAAAATTCGCAAGGCTGATTTAAAGCGTGTCACCCAGCAACGCGATACGCTATTGGCAACAAACGAGATCTTGTCACCCGTTCCAGCACTCCACAAACAGGCGCTCCAATGCGAAGAGTCTGCAAACGCGATCGCTGACGAAAAAAAACAAATTCTAAGGCTGGAGCAATCTGTTGGCGAGCTTCTGACGACGCAGTCGCGCAGCGAAAGGTTGCTCCAATTGAGCGAAGTGTTACAGGTAATTCCCGATCTTCCGCAGATGCAACCAACTGCGGTGATCAACTCCACACTTGAAGCCATCGCGTCGGCTCAACGTCAAATACGAATCGCAGATGCTGAGCTTAAAGAGCTTTTAGATCTGCAACTTCCACCAAAATTGACAGCCACCGATCGGTTGGAGTCGTGGGTAGAATCGTGGCAGCAGAATCAACGAACTTTGACCACCAGTGAGGCACATTTAACAGCCCTTTCGAATTTGCAAACGCCACCGGAGACCACTCCGACAATCGGGTTGCGCGATGCAATTGAATTGCTGGAAACTCAACAACGTAGCGTTGTGGAGTTGGAACAGCGGCTTGAAGTAATCTCCGATATGCCCGAAGTGCCGCAACTTCAGTCTGCTCAACCGTTGAAGAACGTCATTCAACAATTCGATGAACTCTTAGCCAATTTGGATCAACAATCAAAACTGGTAGATCTAGTTAACACGAGTGTCGAAAAGTTGGAAACGGAAATTGAAGATTGGTTAGGAGAAAACCCGCAGTGCCCAACATGCGGAGGTGAAATCTCCAAAGAACAAATCTTAGAAAAATCGGGGGGGCACGTTCATGCTTAACGAAATCCACCAACATTTTGAAGGGCTTTTGGTTTTTGGAGATCCCCATCTGGAAGGACGTCAACCAGACTTTCGCAAAGACGACTACCCCAACGTGGTTCTGGAAAAGATCGAATTCTGTTTGAAGTATTGTCGCAAACATAATTTACAGCCAGTTTGCTTGGGCGATCTGTTTGATAAACCGCGCGACAATTCAAATTGGATGATGGGGCAGTTGATTGAGATGACGCGACAGACGCCCATCATCGGAATTTTTGGCAACCATGACTGCGCTCAACCAGAACTCAATGACGATGACTCGTTGTCTGTTTTAATTAAGGCAGGCGGATATAAACTGGTCAGTGCTGGTGAATTTTGGACCGGTCAGATTAACGGCCGCCGACTGGTGGTGGCCGGATCATCGTATCGACATCCGATTCCAAAAGTCTTCGACAGTCGTTTGGTGCCACCGCGTGTTGACCGCAGCGACGCCAAGGACCCTCAACCGCCGCTGGTGATCTGGTTAACGCACCACGACATCGACTTCAAGGAATACGACAACGGTCGAAACGCGGTCCACGAAATAAAAAATGTAGACGTGTTGATCAATGGTCACATCCACCGTCGGCTCGATCCAATCGTGGCCGGCAAAACGACTTGGATCAATCCTGGAAACATTACTCGCCGTTCGCGCAGCGAATCCAATCAAGCCCATATTCCCAAAGCATTGCATGTGCAGGTTTCCGGCGTCGGGCTGAAGTTTAACGATGTCGTTATTCCGCACAAACCGTTTGACGAAATTTTCCATGAAGCGATGGTGCCAACGGAGCAGGAGCAGGGAGAATCGGCTTTCATATCCGGACTTAAAGAACTGACAAATCGCCGAACGGATTCTGGAGCGGGTTTAAAAGAGTTTTTACACGAAAACGTTTCGCAATTTGAATCAGACGTTGCAGATCAAATCCTAAATCTGGCCGAAGAAATTACTCAGGAGGACATGAACAGCTATGCCTAAGACCACCGACCCAAACGAAGTGCTCAAGGATCTAAAAAGTCGCCATCAACAGTTTCATAACCGCAAGATCCAAATTCAGACTCAGCGCGATGAAACTAATAAGACCTTGGCAAAACTACGCAAACAAGCAGAAGAGGAATTTGGCACCAGCGACATCAAATTGTTGAAGAAGAAACTGGCCGAAATGACCGCGGACAATGAGAAGAAGGTCACTGACTACGACAAACAACTTAAAGCGATCGAAACCAACCTAAACGCTGTGGCTACTCAGTTCGATGAATCAGATTAAACATGTCGAAACTAAGGTTAGCTGATCAATGCTAGTCCGATGGCATATTCTTTCCATTCTTTTGGAGCGCGAGTTCCTTAATACAAATCCGACACGCCAGCGAGTGAGCATCCGCGCGGCCAAAAACTGGCTGGCGCGGCGTACCCTTATTGTCAAACGACAATCTGTTTAAGGTAACTGCTATTGGGCCTTGCCTGAAGTTGTCTCAGTCTCAAGACGATCGACAACTAACAGGTCTCCTAGCGCCATGCCGCTCACGTGCAGCAATTAAAACCCGATGCTTCAAACAGGTCCCCTGTTAATTGTGAATCCCAACACCGCTTAATCCCCAAAGTCATGACCGTACTTTTACAACTTGAAAAATTGAAGTGGCAACTGGAATCCAATCAGAAGACGATCAAAAAGTTGGATGATGAGATTGTAGATATTGAATCCTTCTTATCCGTTGCCGATCGTACAACTAGTGCGTTGGAAATCCTCAGCCAATCTCTGTTTGAGGAAGTGTTGGGAGTGCTGGAAAGCAAGCTGACCATCGCCATCCAAGAAGTGCTCGGCCAGCCTATCAAGTTCAAATCGAAACCCGATTTCAAACGCGGCGCTGCGGCGGTCAGTTTCTCGATTGACCGTGAAGGCAATGAAGAAGACGTGCTAAGGGGACAGGGCGGTTCGGTGCAAAACGTTTTAAGCGTCGGTTTGAGAATGTTCGCGTTGGCGACCTTGGACGAAGACCACCATCGCCGCTTCCTTGTGCTGGACGAGCAAGATTGTTGGCTGAGACCGGAGCTTGTCCCGCGATTGGTCAATATTGTTCATCGCGCCGCGAAAGAATTAGAATTCCAAGTGCTAATGATTTCACACCATGATGTCGGGCTGTTCGATCGTTACGCCGACCGTGTCTATCGCCTGACGCCCACCAATTCAACCGTTGAGGCAGCGGTCGTCAGCTCCCAGCCGAACGTCGCAGACTCTGAATAACGCTGATAAGATTCGAACTCACCTATTTTTAATACCGCCCCGCTTCGATCGGGACGTTGAAGGTAAGCGGCAAGGATCTTGAATCTCATTCTTTGGGGGAGCGGAAGCCCCAAATACAAACCCGACTCGCTGGCGCGTCGCGCATGTATTGTCTAAATGCGATCGGTTCAAACTAAGGGCAAATAAAGGGCAAACTAGGGGCAAATAAAGGGCAAACGAATTGCTGTTGAGGTAGCGCTTTGCAACCGATATTTAGATTCCATAGCTCCACCCAGATCGCTTATGAAGCTTGGAACTTCTTTTCTAAAAGTTAGATACGAAGTTTGCAGTTAAGCTGATCTTCCAAGCCGCTGATAGATCAACCAGAATGGCACCCAGTACATAATGTCGGCAAAGAACAGCACGACCAACATCACCAACGGCAATACACCGGTCGCGATATAGCCAAACGCCAGCAGTGGCCCCAAAAATTTGCTCATCAACCCCAGCAATAATACGTTGCGGTTCTCAACCGGATTGCGGTCGACCATTAAATAGCCGACGCCAAAGATTGCGACTAGAACTCCGACCAGTTGGATCGGCATATTGAATTCTGGCTTCGGCAATCCCAGTGCCTTGAAACCTTCATGATAGAGAATGATCATGCTCAGCCCGGCCACAATATTGTAAACGCCAGCGAACTTCAGCAAGCCATGCATCCACGGGCTGAGAGGGGTTTGGGATTTTCCCATTTTCTAGGGTTCCAGAATCCGAAATTCTTGCTGCAGTTTGACAGGTTGCTCGATCCTGCTCTGGACCTTAACCTCCGAGTCATCTCGATTTTTTTTAAGTATGCCTTCGAAGCTGAGCGTGATGGCGATCTCATTTCCGATAATTGAGGGCAGCGACTTGATTCCATGGTCGCTACGTTTGACACTGAATTTCGAAAAGAATCCCACACGCGTTTTTCCACGTGGTCCTTTACCGACGCCAATTTTTGTCAGCTGGATCGTCAAATCCTTTTCCACGCCATGCAGATCCAACGTTCCTTTGGCTGTGAAATTATCTCCTTCATTGGAAAGCTCAACCGAACGGAATTCAATTTTTGGAAATGCTTGAATGTCGAAAAAGTCAGGCCCCTTGAGGTGATCGTCACGAAGTTGATTGTTGGTGTCGATGCTGCCGGCGTCGATCGTGAAAGTAAAAGTCGGATTCTTCTCACTTTCACCAATGGTTATCAGGCCCGAGCATTTGTTAAATCGCCCATAGGTGTAACTCAACCCCGAATGACTTACCGCGAAGACTAACGATGTGTGGTCGTTGTCAATCTCGAAAGTTTGCGATTGTCCATATTCAGCGAAGGTCACGCTGATTAACAAACAGACAAGAATTCGAAGGTGAACAACCGTAGGACGAAAGAGCGAAGAGATATTCGACATGGAATCCAGTATTCCTGCAGGCCTTTTGCCTGCCAAGTGTTGTGTGAAGGTGTGAGACAACAGCGAAGGTTCGAGTGAATCGTCGTTGATGCCCAGTTGCAAGTGATAATCAACCATTGTCGTAACAGAATGAGAAAAACCGGGCAACCCGAATAGGATTGGATGTCAAAATCCGGATGAATCAGTCGGCGTGGATTTGTCAGCAATAGATAATTTAGCCACACAGACTTACTCCGTCATTCGGGAAAATCGTACATAATATCACTCCTGCAACTACGCCCTTCGCCCGACAAAAGACTGTGATAGCCGAATGATTACGAAACTTCCTTCAATCTTGCGTACGATATTGTTTCTAATCGCCGCTTTTGGATTTTACGGGCGTGTCATCGCCAAAAATGAACTCGTTCAGAAACGTCAAGAAATTTCTCAAGAGAACCAGCAGCTCAAAATGAAAAACCGCATGACACCAGAATTGCTGTGGCAGCTTGGCCGCTTGGGGGATGTGGCCGTTTCAGCAAACGGATCGCAAATCGCTTACACCGTAAAAAGATACAGCCTTGAAGCCGACTCAGGTGTGACCCGACTGCACCTTATTGATATCGAATCTGGCAACGACACCGTTGTCAGCGAAGATTGGAAGTCGATCGGCGCGTTGCAATGGCAAGTTACTGGAACGCAAGAACGACTCTATTTTGAGGGACAAAAAACTCAATCCGAAAGCTCAACTGAGCCGCAAAATGCTTCCACCGACCCACCGTCTGATGAGGAAGAAACGGTTGCCGATACGCACTCAACGCAGGCTTGGTATTTGAACATCGAAGGTATGAATATCGTACAGGTCACCTCGATCAAAGATGGCATCGCTAACCTAAAAATCTTTCCCGATGGGACCCGGATCGCTTTTACGGCGGGCGTGAAGATGAAGAACGAGGTGAAAGAAATTTATCCGGATTTGCCCAAAGCGGACGCTCGGATTATTGACTCGCTGATGTATCGCCACTGGAATGCCTGGGACGATTTCAAATTCAGCCATCTCCACATCGCGGAACTTAATTCCGAAGGATACTCTGGCCCCGCGATTGATTTAATGGAGGGTATAGAAGCCGACTGCCCGGTTGGTCCCTTTGGAGGCAGTGAACAATTTGCGGTGTCCCCCGATGGATCTGAAATTGCATTTACGATGAAGAACATCACCGATGGAACTCAATGGGCTCAGTCGACCGACAGCAACGTTTACGTCATTTGCACTCAGGCAGGCGGGCAACCGAAAATCATTTCCAAAGACATGACGGGATACGATCGCAACCCGGTGTATTCGCCTAACGGGAAGCACATCGCTTTCAATTCAATGGAAAGAGCCGGATTTGAATCTGACCGCGCACGAGTGATGGTCTTCGACCGTGAAACCGCACAAACCTATGAAGCCACAAATGGTTTGGATCAAAACGCTCATCACACGATCTGGTCATCGGATTCGAAGTCAATCATCTTCAACTCCGAAACCGGTGGCACGCAACAAATCTACCAATTGGAAATCGGTCAAACGGCAACCAACCCGCCAGCACTTCGGGCACTTTCCTCTGGCCGATTCCATTGGTCGATCGTTGACGTGGCCGATGGCGATTTGAAAATATATGCCAAACGCGCCGACATGCTCCGGCCCGATGAACTGTTTGTCTTGCACACACACGATGGCTCGGCATCAGCGATCACTACGATCAACGACGAAATCTACGAAGCAATTCAGCTACCGACCATTGAAGAACGATTTGTGGAAGCGACCGATGGAAAAAAGATTCACACTTGGGTAATTCATCCAGTGGGGTTTGATCCATCGGCATCGCAGAAGTGGCCCATGCTGCTTTATTGCCAAGGTGGACCTCAGGCCCAAGTGGGACAGAGTTTTTCATGGCGTTGGAACTTTCATCTCATGGCGTCCCAAGGTTACGTCATCGCCGCGCCCAATCGGCGAGGGTTACCCGGTTTTGGCCAGCAGTGGAACGACGAAATCAGTGGTGATTGGGGCGGTCAAGCGATGAAGGATCTGTTGTCGGTGTCAGACGATGTATCTGCTGAGCCCTATGTGGACCAAGAGAAAGTTGCGGCTGTGGGAGCCAGTTTTGGGGGATATTCAATCTATTGGCTGATGGGGCATCACAAAGATCGTTTCAACGCAATGATCGCTCATTGTGGTGTTTTTAATTTGGAATCCATGTATGGTTCCACCGAAGAACTATTTTTCATCAACTGGGATATGGGGGGACCGTATTGGGCAAGCGCGGAATTGAAACATAAGTACCAGAGGTTTTCGCCCCACCAGTTCGTTAAAAACTGGGACACTCCCTTGTTGGTGATTCATGGCCAACAAGATTTTCGTGTGCCTGTAACCCAGGGTATGGAAGCCTTTACGGTCGCCCAAGTACAAAACGTACCGTCCAGATTCCTGTACTTTCCCGAGGAGGGGCACTGGGTGACGTCACCGCAAAACAGCGTCCTCTGGCACCGCATTTTCTTTGATTGGCTCAATCGCTATTGCCCACCGCCGATACCCAAAGTTCCGTGAGATATCAATGCGCTGATCAATGGCTAATCAATTTTTAAATGTCGATGCCAATGCAGTCTGATGCTAAAGTTCACCGATTAACTGGACTTTACCTTATAGATGTCCCGCATAACCCGACTAAGTCGTGGAATCAGCGCGATAGCACGGTATTAAAAAGGAGTGGTTCTTGATTCCGCTATTTGTGACTCTAACGTTATCCGAATAAACACCAGTGCCGACCCTTGCACTGACCATGAATCACTCGACCAAACTGGAACTCACGGATGAAATTCAGCTTATCGCGATCACTCACAACAACCGTTGCGGCCTTAACAATTTTTTGCTTGTTTTCTTCCCTCGCAAACGCACAATCAGAAATCGGCGAAAGCTGGTTCGGTGAAGCGTATTCTCGATCGGGAAGCGACGTGCAATCCCTGTACAGCAACAACGCAACTCGGCCTCTGGGAGGTTTGTTCGCACCGGGATTTACACGCACGTTAACCGTGTTGGGAGGGTTCAACTTTCCCTCAGCAAGCGTTTCAGATAACTTCGCCCCAAACTTTTCTGGAGCGGCAGTACCTGGCATAGCGAGTTTATCGTTCCCAGGCAATTTTAACCGCCGTGAACTGGACGACAGCGGATACGCACTGAGTTTTGCGTTTGGGCGGCGGCATAGTCGAACTTTGCGTTCAGAGATTGAATTGGCGTTTCGAAGCAACGACATCAACAGAACTACAGGGTTCTTTTCCGAAGCTATCGGAAACTTCGATGCGGTCCACGGCGAGACAACGGAAAAAGACGGCAGAGTCAATGCGACGTCGCTGATGAAAAACTTTATTATCGACTTTGACAACAGTTCGCGATTCACTCCCTACGTCGGAGCCGGACTTGGCCTGTCCTACGTCGACATCGAATCGGGTGAATCCAGCAGTTTCGATGGCGAACCAACCTTTGCCGATGGCCAGGCACTCTTCAGCTACCAAGCGATCGGTGGCGTCGCGACGCAGTTGAACTCAGTAGCCGACTTCATCGTCGAATACCGATTCTTGGGTACTTCAGAAGTCGAATTTGACGGCTTGGACAGAGAACTGGCCTACAACGTCAGCAATCTGTTTATGGGCCTTAAGTTCGAGTACTAAAACTTAACCCTAAAACTGACCCTGAAACTTAAACAAAAACTTAACCCTAAACCTTCGAATTAGACAGCAAATCCTGCGTCCAGATTCAACGTTTCGTGTGAACCACACTGGGTTTCGGATTGCATTATCAGAGTCTCGTGTTGATCGTCGATGCGACCGGCGATCACGCTGGCGATGGGATCTGGAGCAACGATGACGACGGTTCCAGTTTTATGTTTGCGAGAAATCGTCTTCAGCATCACATTGACGCGCGGGATTAATTCGGCCGTCGTTTCTCCACCTGGAGGGCAGACAGACGCAGGGTTTTCTTCCCATTGCCGCAACAATTTAGGCTGGTTGGATTCCAGTTCTTTGATTTCCTTACCGTGCCAAAGTCCATGATCCATATTTTTCAAATTCGCATCGACTCGAATTTTCAGACGCGTGCCTAAGGTGAGCTGCACCGCCGTCTGTTGAGCTGCAAGACTTGGGCTGCAATAGACGGCCTTCAACTTTATGTCTGCCAATTCTGCGGCCGCGTCCTTCGCCTGCTGCTCACCTGCTTCGCTCAGCGGGATGTCCAAGGAACCCACGATACGTCCTTGTTCGTCAAGATCCGTAGCGCCAGGTTTCACGATGATTATCTGTAGGTCTTTGTGATTTGAATATTTCATCAGTTCACCCTCCCCAACATTGAATGGATTGCATCGCCGTAGCTGTCCTGCTTAAAAATCGCACTGCCGGCAACCAACAATTGAGCTCCCGCATCAGTGCATTTTTTAATGGTCTCTGGATTGACGCCTCCGTCGATCTCCAACAGGATTTCTTCGCCACCGGGCAACGATCGAATCTCGGAAAACTTTGTCAAAACGGCTTCATTGAATTGCTGTCCGCCAAATCCCGCGTTGACGCTCATCACCAACGCCATGTCGGCATGAGGTAGACTGGCCGCGATCGCCGACACCGGTGTCTGTGGATTGATCGCGATACCGGCTGCCGCACCCAGCGTTTTAATACTATCCAAAACCGGACGAGCATCGTCGACCGCTTCGGCGTGAATCGTAATAATGTCGGCTCCAGCATCGTAAAACTGCGGCACGTACTTCTGGGGTTCGACCATCATCAAATGTACGTCGACGACCATGTCGGTCAGGGATCGCACTGCTTTTACGATCGTCATGCCATAAGTAAAGTTGGGAACAAAAACGCCGTCCATCACGTCGAGATGCAAGGTGTGGACTCCAGCGTCCTTGAGCCGTTGAATCTCATCAGCGAGACGACCAAAATCACATTGCAGCAGCGAAGGCAAAATTGCGGGTGCTTGGTCTGCAAGTTTTGACAAACAGTTTCGTCGCATAAGTATTTTTTTAATCAATAAGAGCAATGAATAGTCATCATCCATGACCAAAGAGCTGCGGCACAAAATTGGGCAGCGCTTTGCAATCTTGCTGCGATCGAGATTCCCATCCGCATCGAAGCGTTCAGCAGTACCGAGTGAAAGGTCACCGGATACCAGACAGCCGAATCATTTCAAACCGTCGTAACAAGGGCGAATTTTAACTAGGGGATTCGCAAACAAAAGACCTCTTGAAGAAGTCCAAAACCGGCCATTACCAAGGGTTTACGCACGTTTGCGAAATGCCGAAGTGGGGTTGACGCGATATTTGCCGAACGAAAAGGCCTTCGTGCTTTTTGAAAAATAATAGCGTGCCAAAACAGCTGTTTTAGTCGGTTTGCACACATTGGCCCGGTCTATCGGAACGCCTAATAAACCCTCTCATTCGAAGATACTAAAACAACCCGAAACGCTCGGTTGTTCGGTCAGCCATTAGGGCAAGCGATGCCTCCCTTGGCTCCCGTTAAGCCCAACAATCAGGACATAACAACGAGCGATTGGCGGCGACACAGTTTAACATTACCCAGAATCTTTTTTCGCAAACACCTTCTTTAAAAGCCCGAACTAGCGCTGGCTTTATTTTCCAATGCAATTCTCGAATGAGCTTTGCCAACGATGCAGCTCGAAGGACCCGTTAAAGGGAAACGTTTTTAGGATTGACGAACGCATCAGAGGTTAAAGCCCTCGTGCGTGGCTATCGTTGAAAAGCAAAAATCGGGCAAGCCAGCGGCCCAAGCAGCTGGGGGACAGCGGCTTGACTATCGATAGTACAGTCGCTGTCTCAGCTACTGATCGCTTCTCGATTAAACAAACACAACACATCGGCCCCGAACAAAATGCGTCAAGGGCGATTCAAAGGAGGAAAGGCTTTAGGTATGCACCGCGCGTCCGTCGACCGCAAGCGCTGCTTCTTGCATGATTTCAGAGAGCGTTGGATGAGCGTGGCAGCAACGGGCGAGATCTTCGCTGGTGGCACCGAAATTCATTGCCACCGCCGCCTCAGAAATCAAATCGCCCGCATGAGCACCGATCGCATGCACGCCGAGAATTCGGTCTGTCGTTTTATCCGCCAAGATCTTGATCTTGCCACCCGCGTCACCGATCGCAAGAGCGCGCCCATTGGCACCGAAAGGACAGACACCTTTACGAAACTCGACGCCCGCCTCTTTCAGCTGTTGCTCAGTTCTGCCAACACTCGCAATTTCGGGATGTGTGTAAACAACAGCGGGAATCGTGTCGTAGTTCACGTGACCGGCACCGGTGACGATTTTTTCAACGCACGCGACGCCTTCTTCGGAAGCTTTATGAGCCAGCATCGCACCGCCGATGCAGTCGCCGACAGCGTAGATTCCATCGACGGAACTTTTGAAATTATCATCGACAACAATAAATCCGCGCGGGTCCTGCTGAACACCGGCGGCTTCCAGGCCCACGTTACCCGTATTGGGAACGCGCCCGGCCGAAACCAACACTCGATCGCATTCGATCGGATCTTCATTCTTGCACTTTACGACGCAGCCATTTCCAGATTTTTCGACGCTCTCCACCCACATATTCGTGCGGAAGTGCAACCCCTGTTTCTGAAACGTTTTAACTGCGATCCGGCCGATTTCTTGATCCAAACCACCCAGCACCGTATCGGTTCCTTCGAAGATCGCGACCTCGGCACCCAATCGAGCCCATACAGAACCGAGTTCGAGTCCGATGTACCCTCCACCGATCACGACCAATCGTTTGGGAACGTTGGGATAAGATAGCGCGGCGGTACTGTCGCCGATCAAATCGCCGTCCAGAGTAATACCTGGCAGTTGCATCGGTTTGCTGCCGGTCACGATCAGCGTATGTTTCGCAGTCAGCGTTTGGCCGTCGGAGACTTTGATCTTTTTATCGGCCGTTAATTCGGCGCGACCAACGATCGCGGTGATCTTGTTCCGCTTCAACAACATGGCGATGCCTCCGGTCAGCGCGTCAACCACGCCTGACTTCCGTTTCATCATCGCGCCCAGATTGACGGTCAGCTTGGTCGCGGTGATGCCGTGTTCGACCATTTTGTCACGAGCTTCCACCAAAAGATGGCTGGATTCGAGTAACGCTTTGCTGGGGATGCAGCCCACCCGCAAACACGTTCCGCCGAACTTTTGATTTTCGTCGACGAGGGCTGTTTTAAGCCCTAATTGAGCGGCACGTATCGCCGCGACGTAACCGCCAGGTCCGCCTCCAATTACGACCAAGTCAAAGTGGGTTTCGGACATCTAATATCTTTTGCTAACAGGTGAATTTGTTTGTTGGTTACGATGGAATGGGTGAGTGATAGATTGGAGATGGAAATTTCGAATTTCGGATTTCGGATTTCGAATTTTGGATTTCAGATTTCAGATTTCAGATTTCAAATTTTAATTCCGAAATTCTGAATTCTAAATTTTTAATTTTCGAAACTCAGACCCTTGCTGCTCAAACTTCCAGGAACAATCTAGCTGGTTCTTCAAGCACTTCTTTGATCGTTTTGAGGAAGCCCACGGCCTCGCGTCCGTCAACAATTCGGTGGTCGTAGGTCAACGCAACGTACATCATTGGGCGTATCACGACTTCGCCCTCTAACGCGATGGGGCGCTGTTGAATACTATGCAAACCCAAGATTCCGCTTTGCGGTGGATTTACGATCGGCGTGGACAGCAGGGAACCGTAGACGCCGCCGTTGCTGATAGTGAAGGTTCCGCCTTTGAGATCATCGGGCTTGATCTTATTATCTTTGGCCAAACCCGCGAACCTCCCAATGTTCTGCTCGACATCCGCAAAGCTCATCCCCTCTACGTTACGCAGCACCGGCACGACCAAGCCCTTACCGCCACCGATCGCGATGCCGATGTCGAAGTACTCTTTAAAGACCACGTTGGTGCCTTGAACTTCCGAATTGACGGCCGGAAATCGCTTCAAGCTTTCAACGGCCGCTTTGGCAAAGAACGACATGAAGCCCAACTTAACCCCGTGCTTCTTCAAAAACTGTTCCTTGTACTTGGATCTTAGATCCATCACCGGTTTCATATCAATTTCGTTGAAGGTCGTCAGCAACGCGGCGGTCTGCTGAGCCTCGACCAGACGTTTGGCTATCGTCCGACGAATCATACTCATTGGCACGACGTTTTCTATCCGCCCGTCGCCCATCGAATCATTCCATTGATCGATCTGATCGTTGGATAGCGTTTCGGTGGCCGAAACAACCTTTGGTGGAGGCGAAACGGTTCTAGAAGGGGTTGGGGGCGGTGTTGATTCGGTAAACACATCATCGCCGGATTTGCTTGGCGAGGCAGGTGTCACAGGAGAAGGTTCTGCTGCGGGCGAACCTGCCGCTGGAGCTGGACTGGCCGCAAACGCGCTGCTCGCGCCGCCGGGCTTGAGTCCATGCTTTTCGATGTAGCCCAACACGTCTTCCTTCTGTAGGCGACCCCCAGGTCCCGTCGGGCGAATCGCATCAGCAGAAATTTTATATTCGTTGAGCACCCGTTCCGCGGCGGGCATGATCCAAGAAGCAGCCGGAGCATCCGCAGTCGCCGTTGCCGATGCGGCCGGAGGTTGCGCTGCGGGCCGGCCTTCTGCGGCAGCGGCGGAGGACTGCTGGTTCGGCGTCGCCGTCGCGCTGCCTTTTTCTCCTAATGACATGACACACAAGAGATCCCCGACTTGTGCAAATCCGCCCGTTTCGACTTCAATTTTCTCCAAGACACCCGACTCTGGTGCGGGCAAAGCTTGTGTGGCCTTATCCGATTCGAGCTCAACAATCTCTTCGTCCTTTTCGACGAAGTCTCCGACCTTCTTCAGCCACTCGCCGACCTGAACTTCTTGAATAGACTCGCCGAATTCGGGAACTTTGATTTCTAACATGGATCTTTTATAAAAGTTAAATGTATCTCACTAACAGCCGGAACGATTCCTTCGCCGCGATGCTTTGGCCAACGACTAACTCTCTTTAACAGGTCTTCCAAACGCTTCTCGAATTAGTTCGGCCTGTTCAATTTTATGTGCGTTCTTGGAACCGGTCGAAGGACTTGCACTTTCGGGGCGGCTGATAACCTGAATAGGCCATTGTTGCTCGAACCCAAGATCTGCCCAACGCACCTTAATAAAGTACCACGCACCCATATTGCTGGGCTCTTCTTGCACCCAATAGACGGGAGTGCCTTCGGGATAAGCCTTTAACGCTTCGGCAATTTCAGCCTTTGGAACAGGGTACAGTTGTTCGACACGAACGATTGCCACAGAGGGTTTGGGCTGGTCACTTTCTTCCTGACGCGCCTTTAGCAAATCAACGCCGATCTTTCCGCTGCAGAGAAGGATACGAGAAACTTCGCCGCTGGGGATCTCAGGATCAGGCAAAACGCGTTGAAAACAGCCCTGCTCGAAATCTTTGATCGGCGACGCCACCATCGGCTCACGCAACAAACTCTTGGGCGTGAATACGATCAAAGGCTTTCGCCACTTTCGTTTGACCTGGCGTCGCAGCAAGTGAAAGTGCTGCGCGGCGGTGGTAGGAATTGTGATCTGCATGTTGTCTTCAGCCGCACCTGTCAGAAATCGTTCTAAACGAGCGCTACAGTGTTCGGGACCGGCACCTTCGAAACCATGCGGCAGCAACATCACCAACCCGCTCAGCCGACGCCATTTGTCTTCGGCGCTGGAGATGAACTGATCAACGATCACTTGAGCCGCGTTGAAGAAGTCGCCAAATTGAGCTTCCCACATAATTAAACTGTCGGGCGCATCCAAACTGTAGCCATAATCGAACCCCAATACACCGGTCTCAGATAAGGGGCTGTTGATTATGTTCACCGGTGCCTGTCGCCCACTGATGTGTTGCAGAAATTTGTGACGGCGTCCGGTTTTAGCGTCATGCACAATCGCATGACGTTGGCTGAAGGTTCCCCGCCCGCAATCCTGCCCCGACAACCGGACCGGATGGCCTTCGGCGGCCAGACTTCCCATCGCCAAAAGTTCTGCGGTTGCCCAATCGACATTGCCCGTCTCGGTCACTGATTTGAAACGATTGCCCAAAACTCTTTTCAGTTTTGAATTAAGATTGAAACCGTCGGGCAAAGTTGTAATCTTCGTCACAATCTCGACCAAGGCTTCATTGGACACGCCTGTATCGGCGACGTCGTCACTGTGCCGTTTCATGCCGCCGTAGTAACCGGCCCACAGACCGCCCAAGGTTTGCGTATCAGGCGCGTATTTTTTGGGTTGTTTAGCGACTGCGAATTCTTCTTCTAATTTTGCGCGACGATCTTCCGCGATCTTCTCAGCTTCGGCAGCCGTAATCTCGCCCAACTGCAACAGACGGGTCGAGTAACTATCACGGATCGTCGGGCGCTTGTCGATCACGTTGTACATGACCGGTTGAGTGAATCGAGGTTCGTCGCTTTCGTTGTGCCCCAGTCGGCGATAACAGTACATGTCGATCACAACATCGCGATGAAACGCGCGACGGAACTCCATTGCCAGATTCACCACCTGTGCGACGGCTTCGGGATCTTCACCGTTGACGTGGAAGATTGGAATCTGCAACATTTTTGCGACATCGCTGGCGTAAGTCGAGGAACGTCCGCGTGATGGATCGGTCGTGAACCCCACTTGATTGTTGACGATCACATGCAGCGTCCCGCCACACTTGTATCCCGAAAGCTGGCTGAGATTCAGCGTCTCCTGAACAACGCCTTCGCCAGCAAAGGCCGCGTCTCCATGAATCAAGATCGTCATCTTCTGACTCTGCCGTTTATCGCCGGCCCGATCCTGCTTACTGCGGCAACGCCCCATCGCGACGGGATTCACGAATTCAAGATGGCTGGGATTGAAGCACAAAGAGATATGAACCTTCTTCTTAGACGCCGTTATCCAGTCGCTGCTGTAACCCATGTGGTACAGCACATCGCCGCCGCCGCGATTGGTTTCCGGGTCAGGATCATCAAACCCCCAAAAGATATTCTTTTCACGCTTGTGCAAGATATTGGCCAGCACATTCAAGCGACCTCGATGGGCCATCCCCAGCACGACCTCATCCACGTCATGTTGACCGGCTTTTTCCAACGCGAGATCTAGCAACGGGATCAGCGTTTCGGAACCTTCCAAGGAAAACGTCTTGGCACCAATATATTTCTTCCGCAGAAACTCTTCAAAGATCACCGCATCGGTCAGACGAGTAAGGATTCGAATCTGAGTCTTGCGATTCAATTGGATGCGATTCTGAGTCCCCTCCATTCGAGACTGCAACCAGTTGCGGACGTCATTGTCGTCGATGTGCATGAACTGAGCACCGATCGAACGACAGTAGGTCGCCCGCATCACTTCGTAGATTTCCTCTAACGAGCGATAGTTTTGGCCGTTGACGGTGCGGGCGGAAAATTTAATCTGAAAATCATCGCGCGAGAGTCCATAGGATTCGAGGTTGAGCTCGCTGTTGGCTTTGCGAGGTGTTCCCAGCGGATCAATGTTGGCTTCCAGATGTCCCCGCACGCGGTAGCCGCGAATCAACTGATCGACGCGGTCCTGCAACTGCACGACCTTACGCACCTCTTTGACGGTCATCGTGCTGAGTGCTTCGTCGTCTTCAGCATCGCCCAGCTCTTCGGAATCGCTGGCCAGCGGTTGAGCCACGACTCCATTTCCACCAGTCGCACCATTGGAACCAACCGATGGGGCAACACCGGCGGCGGCGGACGCATGCGTAGCGCCTACCAACGCCGCAGATTTACGCCTCGTCGGTAACTCATTGGGATCAAACGATTCGGACGCGGGGTCGAAGTTTTCGAAATACTGCTGCCACTCGACCGGCAACGATTCTGGTTCGAGCTGATAATCTTCATAGAGGCTGTCGATATAAGCCCGGCTAAAAACATTCATGTATCTAAGGCCGTGTTGTTATGAGCAAATTTTCACGATGGCGTTGCTGAAAAACTTCAAAGTTCATTTCGCAATTGGCGTCACAGCGCAAGCCGTAAGGTTTTCACCAACCGGGAGGCTAGCGTTGCACCACCAAAATTTGACTTTGCAGTTTCCGTGACGGCGTTGAAAATTCGATCGTCGCAGCCGATCTTGGCTGACTTTAGTATGGGTAGCGAATGATCTCGGTCGTGTTCGCTGAAGATCACCAGGCAAGCAAAGTTGATAATTTCGCAGACTTAGAATCCGATTAGAAAACACAGTCTGAAATTTACCGAAAGTTAAGATTTGAGGCTACGCAATAACGCATCAATTCGATGTTTTCGGAACTTTTTTCCAACAAGCACTACGGAATGTAGGGATGTGAAGATGGATTAAAGCCACGCCCAACAAAACGCTGGCCCAACGCTGACCCAACGCTGACCCAACGCTGACAAATTGTGCGTGCTATCTACGTAATCCCTGCAACGCCGTCTGAGGTAGTTCGCTGATGATCTCTTTGATGTATTCGCGCCGATTGGCCGGACGCGGATGGCTGGACATAAACTCAGGCTTGCCTCCGCCAGCACCACTTTTTTCTAAAACGTCCATCACTGCCATCATCTCGTTGGGATCGTACCCAGAGAGCACCATCAACAAGACTCCCCATTTATCCGATTCCAGTTCGTCGCTGCGGCCGTACTTCATGTGCACGATGTTGCCGACGTAGGAAGCCAAATTGGACCCGCCGGTTGAACCACCGGCCACGCCTGCGGCGCTCACTAAACCGTTGATTAAGTTTCCTTTGGCCATCCGTTCCGAACCATGACGCTCGATCACATGCCCCACCTCGTGTCCCAGTACACCTGCAACTTGAGCCGGCGTCAGTTGCTGATACAACGCCTCGGTCACGAAGACTTGCCCGCCGGGAAGCGCGAAGGCATTAACCGTCTGTCGATCGGCCAGCAACGTGAAAGCGAATTGATACGGATTGTCTAAACCACGACGCTGAAGATCCTGATTGAGCGCACTGACCAACTGATAACCAATCTGCTGAACGTTCGACTGAGCGTCTCGGTCGCGCGAAGGCGTGCCCATCTGCGGAGCACTCTGCAGGCCCATCAAAATCTCTTCTTTTACCGTCATGTCGACCCACTGGGTCTTGCCGGTGACGGGATTGGTTTGTCCCTTCATAAAGAAGGTACATACCGAAAACAACAAAATGCCGCCAGCAATCAATAAACGAAGTTTCCACCCTGAGGAGAACGAACTGCGGCGACGAGGTTGACGATTGGAGTAACTCATAGTTTCTGTCTTGATCTATCGGGTTGTTTGATCGGATTGAATGTTTATTTCTTCGAAGACACTACTTCACACGGCGACAAAAATTTCGGCGCGATTTTGATTTAAATCCACCCCATTATATTTGATAAACGACCTGCCAAGCAACTTAAGTTCGACTGCCTCTGATAGCGTTTGAGGATAATGACGCTGAAGCCAAGTCCCTAAAAACTGAATGATTTGAGGTTGGCTGGTTCCGCCCCTTGAAAACGCAGCGCTCAGCAACACGCGCGGGGAACGCTTTTGGTCGGCTTTCGTTTTTGCATATTTTGTTTTGGCCACATCAGCATCACCGGCTAAAATTACCGTTCCACGTTTAATATCGGTCGCCGTTTTTTCCGAGGACCGCCCAAAGAGGACGATGGTGCCGGCCAACATATTCCAAGCCGCTAATTCTCCCGCATCGCCACAGACGATAATTATACCTCGCCGCATTCTTTTTCCCAGCGCGACGCCGACATTGCCTTCGATCAGGATCTCGCCGCGATTCATTCCGTACTTGGAACCTTCTAAAGCCGCTCCGACAAAGTCCCCAGCGTTGCCAGTGACGTGGATCGTGCCACCGGTCATCTCGGCACCTAAATAATTACCTGCGCTTCCGGCAACCGTAATTTGTCCGCCGGACATCGCAGTTCCAACATGCCGACCGGCGTTGGATTTCACGACAATATTACCCGAGGCCAACCCGCGCCCGATCGAATGAACGCCGGCAAGGTCTCCACGAAAGGTCAATTGGCGATCGGCGGTCAAGTCGCCTGTGACGTTGAAGACTTCGCCGACGGATTTTGACCGTTTCCCAACAAACACAGGCTGCTGAAGGACTTTCGAAATATCCAAGCAATCGTTGACGGCCGTCGACAAATGACGAACATCGATTCCCAAGTCGCTGTCGAATTTGAGGCGCAGGTTTAGTGGCATCGAGAAAACGTAGTTTTGTGTATGATTCCTAAGTCAGTTCACCGCAAGACGCGGTCAAGTCATGTAGTTATATAGGGCGCTGAGCCAAAAGTCGCCTCTGGCTGAGAGAAAGCCCGTTTTTTGACCACTTTTTAGCCGCCGCCCCCCAATCGACACAGCAGGATGTTGAATCGAAGGGCAGATTTTTTCCTGCTTGATTTCGTAGGGCAGGTTTTCAACCCGCTTCAAACATGCAGGTTAAAAACCTGCACCACGGCCATTGATCCCAAACCACCGTATGACTACCAACCCCAAACTCGATCGCCTGCCAAAAAAATGCGGTATCGTGGTGTTATGCGGAGGAGGCAGCGCTCGGATGGGCGTTGACAAAGCCGCGCTGCTGATCGACGACCAGACGACCTTTCTGCATCGCATCATGCAACGCGCCAACGAACTGACCGATCAGATTGTCATCGCCATCGAACAAGGAGCCACTCAAACATACCGAGATCGTTACGCAGATTGTCCAGAATTTCATAACGTCACTTGGGCGGAGGATTCAGTGGCCAATCAAGGACCGATGGAGGGAATTCATCAAGGGCTGAAAACACTCGAGCAGAAGTTTCCGCATTGCCAGTTTGCCTTCGTGACCAGTTGCGACGTGCCAGAGCTGAACGGAGATTTGATTTTGGCTTTGTTAAAAATGATCAAAGACCACGATGCAGTGACGCCCATCGACGGGAAGCGTGTCTACGGCATGACGGCCGTCTACCGCTGCAACGTCTGGAAAACCGCAGCGCAGAACGTCGCATCACAGCAGTTGCGAGTTTCGACGCTCGCAGATTCGGTCAGCTCAACCACCGTTGACGTCCGCGCACTGACACCCTTGGACCCTCAGCTTCGTTCATTTGAGAACATCAACACGCCAGACAACTATTTCGATTACCTAAAAAAAACGAAGGTCATCTGCTCAGAAAAAATGCAGCAGCAATTCCCCGCCCAACCTTAGCAATAGCATTATGTCCCAAACGAACCAAACCGACAAAACGAACCAAACCAACAAAACCCCCGTGACGCTGACGATTGCCGGATCGGACCCTTCGGGAGGCGCTGGCATCCAAGCCGACCTGAAAACGTTTCACCAACACGGTGTGTTTGGCACCAGCGTGATCACGCTATTGACCGTGCAAAATACGCAATCGGTATCCGCAGTTGAAATGGTCGACACCGATTTGGTTGTCGCTCAATTGAATGCCGTGCTGGTGGATCTACCGGTAGCCGCCGCGAAAACAGGGGCGTTGGGCTCGGCTGAGATGATCGAAACGGTCGCCGCCCAAGCGGCCCATTTCGAATTTCCCTTGGTGGTCGATCCGGTCATGATCAGCAAACACGGTACGCCGCTGTTGGCTGAACAAGCGGGCGAGACCCTCAAACAAAAACTTTTGCCGCACGCGTTTTTGATAACGCCCAACTTGGACGAAGCCGCAGCGCTGACCGGTAAGAAGGTCGATTCCATCGAATCCATGAAAGACGCCGCGCGGTCACTCGCCGCGATGGGGCCACCGCATGTGCTTATAAAAGGTGGGCACCTTGCAGGCGAAGCCGTCGACGTTTTGTTCAGCGCCGATCAGTTTTATCAATTTAGCTCCGCTCGGCTGGAGACAAAGAACACGCACGGCACCGGTTGCGTCACGTCGGCGGCGATCACCGCAAACCTGGCGATCGGCATGAACATAGTTGACGCTGTCGATGCGGCTAAATCCTTCATCACACGCGCGATCGAGTCCAATCCAAATTTAGGAAACGGTTACGGGCCGGTGAACATGCACGCGCCGCCACACGGTTAGTCCACCGCCGCCTTAAGCCGATTGAGACTTTTGCGGAATGATGATCGCCCAACGGTTCAGCGATGCGTCTCCGATTGCTTTGCGATTGTGTAAAAAGCGCCAAGCATCTGCGTCACCGCGGTGCTTTTTTTGTCCAACATATTCCACGATTCGATAGGTCGGCGGAACACCTTGCCAATTCGCGGGACAAAAGGCGTCGACCGGTTCGACGATGAATGCGTGGTACGAGTTAAGAACGCGCGATTTATTGATTGCCGAATGTAAAGCTGACATCTGGGGAGTCTCCTTAAGAGCGGTTACGATTCCTTTCTCATTCCATTTAACGGCGCCCCCAACGTCGGGTCGCCATTTCCGTTCCATGCCGAACCACTGGTTCAGCTGTCCTAAGAATACGCCCCTGCATTGACACGTTAGGTCAGAGGAAAAAAAATTGCTTCGAAAAAGCTCAGCGACGTCAAGTTTACGCATTGATTTAGGGGTAGACCCAACGGTCGGATGTGTAAGAATGACAGCAAACAAACATTTCTAACTGGTTAACAACCATCGGAGCAGCTGCGGATGACACCTGAAATACTAGCCCTCGAACGAGAAGCCGACCAACTCAAGGTGGATGGCAAGCCCGAAGAAGCCATCGCGAAACTCCAAGAGGCACTCGCGATCGATGAATCCTTTGTACGAGCTCATTTAGGCCTGTCGGTTCTGTACAATACTGCTGGCGACTACGAAAAATCAGTCTCCCACGCCGAACGCGCCGTCGAACTCGAACCCGACGATCCCTTCAACATGGCCGCCCTCAGCGTGACCTATCAGCGCGCTTTCGAAGGCACCAAAGACCCGATCTTCATTCAAAAAGCCGAAGACGCGTTGGCGAGAAACAATCGCTAGAAAACCCTCAGCGCACCTGCGTTACCGCGACGCTACCGCCGCCACCATCGCCGCAGTTTCGACTCGCAAGATGATGTCACCGAAGGAGATCGCTTGCCAACCCGCCGCGACCGATTGAGCAACCTCTTGGTCGCTGAATCCGCCTTCGGGACCGATCAGCCAAACGCGGGGCCGCGATTGATCGCCGGCGATATTGTCAGTAACCGCAACATTGGTTTGGGCGTTGTAGGGATGAGCGATGAAGCACTGCTGCTCTTTTACGTCGTGCTCCGCCAGCACCTCTGCAATCGTTTTTGCCTCGGAAATCTCCATTAGGTAACTGCGGCGACATTGTTTCGTTGCTTCGATGATCTGTTTTGTGATGCGGCTGATGACTTTGGCGTTCACCTGAGCGACACCGCGCGGCGTCGTGAGCGGAATAAACTTCGCCACGCCCAGCTCCACCATTTTCTCGATCAGAAACTTCTGCCGATCGCCTTTGGGCAGCGCGGCGGCGATTGTGATTTCGGTTCCTAGCTTCCGCTCAGGCCGCGCGGTGGCGGTTCGTTTTAAGGTCAACCGTTTTTTGGCGACTTCAACGATTTGCGTTTGATATTCGTTGCCCCGCCGGTCGAACAGAACGACTTCGTCCCCCAGATTTGCTCGCATGACGTTGATCAAGTGATGGGCCTGATCATCGGCCAGCGTAATTTGGTCATTAACGAAGGTTGAATCGGTAAAAAAGCGGTCTGACACGGCTGATAGTCCCCAGTTTGATCTGGCGAATATTTGGAGGGTTACGTTACAATCGAGCTTTTCCCGACCGAGGTTTTGAACCTAACGATATGACCGAAATTGTATTTCCACAAGACGACGGGCAGCCGCTGACAGTCGATCTTCGCAACCCTTATCTGGCAGCGTTATTGGCGTGGTTGATCCCCGGAGCCGGTCACTTCTATCAACGCCGGCGCGCGAAAGGGGCATTGTTTTGCATCTGCATTCTCGGCACATTTCTGTTCGGGCTGGGGTTGGGACGCGGGCGAGTCGTCTACGCCTCGTTTGACTCAGAAGATTTTCGTTGGCAGTTTGTGCCGCAGTTGGCTTGTGGAGCCGTCAGCTTTCCCGCACTGGCCCAGAAGATCGTGACGCAAGACGGTGGCGATCCAATGTGGGTGCTGTGCGAGCGTTTTCCTGGCAACCATCCCAACAGTGATCTACGGTTTTCAAAAATCACTCCGGAAAACCAAGATCAAAAACGTAATGACACCACGATCAAGGACGGTTTTATGGCACCTCCGGCTGGCCCCAAATTCGCGCGTGGAAACGATGTTTTAGCGAAGTGGCATTTTGATTACCGTCACGATTTTGAGATGGGAACCTTATTCACCATCGTCGCAGGGCTATTGAATTTGATGGCAATCTACGACGCGTTTGTCGGCCCTGCCATTCTCACCCGTTCGCAGAAGAACCGGCTCGAAGGCCAACCGGAGGGCAGTTGATCATGCTAATGGTTAACCTATTGGGTCTATCACCAATGCTGGCCTTGGTCACTCCTCAGATGTGGTACGCCGTACCACTGGTCGTCGCGGTCAGCTTGGTCTGGGGAGCGACACGTCACGAACGTTTGCGTGAGATCGCGGGCCATTCGCTAAGATCCCTTTTCTGGGTGCTGACATTTATGATGGTCGTGTTTGCGCTGATTTACATCTCGGGCTACTTCACACAGTAAGCGGCGTGCCGCACACGGGATGAGGAAATGATTGGGAAAGATCATCCGTTACTTTCTCGGATAGGTCGCACTTTTATCCGGTCGCACGACAGAGTTTCCTTCTGTCTTTGGTCTAATTAAAAATTCAATGTTAACGAATTTAACAGGAACTCTTATTGGACAACGCCACTTTCGTGAGCGGCAAGGAGCAAGAAGCTGATGGCACTGACTTTAGGCAGGTATTGCATAAACGTTTAACGACAAGCCAGCAGGCGACCGTGTTTGGCGGTGCAAGACGCCGTCGCCTGCCGGCGAACCGTTAAACGGACCAAGAATAATACCGTTAAAAAATTCGTTTTTCGAACTACATAAATCTAAAGTAAGTGCCATTGGGCGCTCACATGTTTGTCGTGCCGGCGGACTCAAGAAACCTGTTGTTACCAATCGTGTTGCTGTTGGCCAGCACTCTTACCTGGAGATAGTCGTAAACGACAATTCCATTTGGAAAACAATGGTAACGCGATCTGAACCGTCAGCGCCTCGTCCAGAACCAACGGTCACTTGAGGCGTTATGGTCAGCAGTGTGAAATCAGACAGGTCGCTTCCGGCCCCAGTGGAAAGTTCAACATCGTTTGCTGAAAAAAACAGACGCGTTGGCAAGATCAGCGTCAATGCTAATTTCGTTGATACCTTTGGAATAATTGGTGAGGTGTTGATACATCGCCGTTTACCAGGAAGCACAGCGATTTTATCTGTAGCGATCGCCCAATGGCACTTTCTTTACACCCAAACATAAAAAAATTAGCTCCCCCTCTCCTCGTGAATGGGAGCTAAATTTTGGTTTCTGAACCGTTAGTAAAATCTAAAGTAAGTGCCATTGAGCGATCGCCCCATCGTCGGCAACATTATGAGCGAGCAACATTAGTCGACTTCATTCAACTTCTCCCACGCCACGTGGCCACGATTTCATCATGATCAAATGCCAGTCCAGTTACGGCTTCAACATCGATCCAGCGAAAATCCAAAGCATCATCGGCGGCGACGGGTTGCTGGTTGGGATCAGTCTCTATCACAAACGCCGTCGTGATCACTCGGCCGCGCGGGTCACGGTCCACGCAAGAGAAACTTTTTAATTGTTCCACGCCAATCGCGATCAGCCCCGTCTCCTCGCGTAGCTCCCGCACGGCGGCCTGTTCGAGCGTCTCATCAATTTCCATAAAACCACCAGGCAGAGCCCACTGTAAAGCGTAGGGCGATTGCTTCCGCTGGATCAACAGCAGATGAATTTTTCCCTCAATCTGCCGAGGCAAAATTAAATCAACGCTGGCGGCGGGACGCGCATACTCATACTCAAACATGAACAGAACTTTCGTGGGTTCTCAGGATGATCTTTTTATCTGAGCGTCTATCGGAAATATTCCGCGATTCGGTGAAAACGAGTCCAGAAATGCAAAATCCATACACAAACGTGTGTATAAATACTCAAATCCAATTTGTGGATTGAAATTTGAAAACAATCAGTTTCAAAAATCTAAACTAGGTACCATAGAGCCTTCAAAACACCTACATCGCTCGACCATCTCCTGTACGTATCGACCAATGCTTAACCATGTTTTAGATCGTTTCGCCCAGTTCGCCAAAGGTGGTAGCTCTGGAGAAAAAGCACGCCACACTATATGGCAAATTAAACGCCGGCTTAGCGCGAGTAATCAATCCTCATCCTATGGCAAATTGGAACCAAGACAACTTCTTGCCGCGACAACCTCGGTCCCCTCTGAGATCGTGGCTAACTATTCGGCTGATTTTGGCAACGCAGAATTTTCTTACCAGACCAATATCGGCCAACTCCACGATGCGGAGACGACGCTCGTCCCAATCAGCTCCTCCAGCGACCCCATCCTACAACTGAGAAGCAATGGCGGGCATCCTGGGTTGGGCAAACTCAACGGACAATCGGTTTCTTATGATCGGTTCGCAATCGTTTCCTACGAAGTTCAAACATCAGGTTACTACGAAATCACTGATAGTTTTTTGGCCCTAACGAATCAGCGATCAAACGGCGTCGAATTCCGAGTTTTCGTCAACAACGAACAAGCAATCTACTCAAATGTTGCTCAAGACAACGGTCGCTTTTATTTCGATACACGCATCGGTTTTGTTGCCAAAGGTGAGCAGATACACGTTGCTTTTGGAGCTGATTCGGATGCTGTCTACGACAATTTCAATGCGGATTTCTCAATTACTCGATTTGCAGGACGCGAGCAACTCGTTGGAAACTACCGCACAGATTTTGATCGTGCGAATAATACAAATCGCACGAATTGGCGTTACCTCTGGAACGCTCCGGCGAATTCGAATCATTCCACCGGCAGCATAGACGATCCGGCTTCCTTTGAATCATTACGTTTGACAGCAAATCAAAAACGTCGTCCCTTGAATGCCGGTGCTGCCGTAAATCTTTCAGCCGGACACTTAAATCTCAGCCGCACCGGCGGGCACCCCGGCCAGGGCTACGCGACCAACTCTCAGTCTCAAGATCGCTACGCGATCGCCGCGTTTGACATCGAACATTCGGGCTTCTACGCGATTACAGACAGTTTCCTAAATTTGCTCGCCAATACCGACGACGGTTTAGAAGTCGTCGTCAGCACCAGCGCGAACGACCGATCATTTCGCACGACCTTCACCGCCAATCAAAGCGGACAAGACTTCGATGTGAGCCTCGGCAATCTTTCCAAGGGCGATACGGTTTTCGTGGCATTCGGAGCGCGAGGCAACCATGTGCGGGATAGCTTTAAGACCGATTTTTCAATAATCCGAATCCTTCCGCGTGAAGCCCCACTGCGTTCGATCAGCGTGGCTGACCAAAACGTCATTTATGCCGCAGACTTTGGCGCGGTTGCCAACGATCGTATTGACGATTACGACGCGATTACCAACGCCATCGCAGCGGCTGTTAAAATTGAAGGACCGGTCAAGCTCCAGTTCGCCCCCGGCATCTATAACATTGATCAACGCAATGTTTCCCGAACGGCGTTGTTCGTCATCAATCAACGTGATGATTTTGTGTTGGCCGGTCATGGCGCCAAATTCTTTATCTCCAACCCAGCGACCAGCTTCCTACACGTCTTTGACAGTGAGCGCGTCGTGTTGCAAGACTTTGAGGTCGACTACGTCGAGCGTTACTCAGAGAGCGCCACTCCGGCAAACGATGGCTATCGAGCCATCACATTTTCACAAGGAATCATCGAAAGTGTCGATGCGATCGGCAATTCGATCGTGCTGAGGGTTGACCCGGCAGTATCGGTTGAACCCAACGAAGAATTTTTTGACTCGGGCACCAATCCCCGAGGAACGGGCTACGCCATCGATAGAGACGTAGTGGGACGATTAAAGGCCGGTTCTAAATTGCGATATTTGCCAATTTACGGCAAGCAATTTCCAGCCAGCAATCGGTACAAGATCTATCTTATCGATGCCGAAGGATTGGAAGCCGGCGATCGTTTCGTTTTGCAAAGACGCGGTCAACATAACGTTATCGGAATCTTCCGCGATTCCAATCAAGTTACTCTTTCTAATGTTGTCGCGTCCTCTGCGCCCGCAACCTTTGTTTCGGCGACGCGATCTTCCCACATTAACATTCTCAACAGCCATGCAAAAATTAAAGCGGGACGGTACAAGGGCGTCAACGCTGACGCAATTCACATTCAGGACAATCGAGAAAATGTTTGGGTAGAAGATTCGACTTTCTCAGGTGTTGGCGATGACGTTTCCAACCTTTACAGTTTGCCTTCAACGATCGTCAAAATCAACGCTCCCAACCAGTTGGATCTCGCTACGGTGAACTTCAGCCGAATCGCAAGCAGCTATGACCAACGTTACCAACCAGGAGACAAGGTTCTGTTCTACGACCCCATCCAAGGTACCGCGATGCGAGAGGCGCGTGTCGTTTCGTCGGAGACCATTCGTGGAGACGCAAACGCAAATTTCCAATTTGTAAATCGAGTGACCTTTGACCAGCCTATCGGCGGAGCGGTTGTTGCCAATGGCAACGATAGCACGGTATTGCGGTATCGCAATGACATCCAAGTCTTCAACCGTGACCTATCGAAAAACGGCTTGATTCAGAACAGCGGTCTTGGCAACAGCCGTCGCTACGGGACCTTTTTGATGGCTGAGAATGTCCAGATCGTAGACAGCGTCTATTCTGGTTTTCAAGATTCTGCGATCGCCGCGCACAACCAAACCAGTTGGCCACTGGGAAACATTCCACGCGACATCTTGGTTCAAAACAACGACTTCAACATCAATGGCTTTGGCGAAGAGTACCTCAGCGACGTCAATATTCGAGCGGTGGTTTCATTCAAATTGGACCGTTACCGAGACCTTGTCGTGCAAGGACACTCTCATCTGATTTCCAATCTTACAATCGCTAACAATCGTTTTCGAACCTGGGGTAAGACGGCCTTATCGGTACGCAATGCACAAAACGTATCGGTCACTGATAATGAATTCTATTTTGGTGTTCAAGGAAACGGCTCAGAGGCAAAGTACGCAATCGAAGTTGCCTTCACGACAAACGCACGTGTCAACAAGTCAAAAATGCTGGGAACCAAAGAGACTAATTCAGAAAATTTCATCAACGACTTCGGCAACATAGACGCAATTTTTGAATCAGCCACCATCCTCTAGGCCAATTGCAGACCATCTTTTCAATTTATCTTCCATCGAAAACAATATCCTCATTGGACAAAGCCACATTTGAATCATAACAATGGTTATTAACGTGGTAACGAAACGGTGAGCGATGTAGCGTTAGCCGCTGGTTCTGCCCGCCATTGATCGGCGGCTAGCGTTTTGCCGCTCACGAAAGTGGTGCTGTCCAGCTAAGCGACACTGTTTATCTCCGCGGATCCGATGAACTCTCCATCACCTAGCAAATTTGAAACACAACTAGCAAAGCTGTACGGTCGTATCAACTACGAACGCCAATCCTACGTGGCTCCCAAGAGCTTTGATCTTCGCAAGATGCAAGGTTTGGTCCAACGGCTTGGATCGCCGGAACTCAAGTACCCCGTCATTCACGTCGCCGGTACTAAAGGCAAAGGGTCGGTCTGCGTAATGCTCGGCCAGATCCTGACCGCTGCGGGACTGCGGACCGGCGTCTACACTTCGCCTCATCTGGAAACAATCCACCAACGCATGCAGGTCGACGGGAAACTCATCACTGACGATCAAATGCTGGCAATTTTTGAAGATTTTGAACCCACCGTGACCGACTACGATCAGTGGCTGGCGTCGCAGAACCGTCGGCCGGTGACTTTCTTTGAGTTCATAACCTCGATGGCGATGCAGTTCTTCGCCGATCAATCATGCGATGCCGTTGTGTTGGAAACTGGGTTGGGCGGACGGCTGGATTCTACCAACGTGTGCCAACCCGAACTTTGCATCGTGACCAACATCAGTTTGGACCATACCAAACAACTGGGGACATCGTTGGAGAAGATCGCGTTTGAAAAGGCCGGCATTCTTAAACCCGACGTGCCGGCGATCAACGGAGTGAAGGACCTCCCCTGCCAACCGGTCATCCAATCGGTCGCCGCCGACCGCAACTGCCCGCTGATACAGCGCGATAGAGATTTTTCCATCCAACGGCACCCCAATAGCGTCGTCTTTGATTTCACAATGAATACAAACGGCGCCGATGTCCACATCAAGGACTTGCAAACGGGCATGTTGGGACGACACCAAGCAGATAATGCGGCTTTAGCGATCGCAGCAGCCGTCATGCTTCGCAAATCAGGCTGGAAAATCGAGGACGTTGCGATACGCGCAGGGCTTTTGAGGGCTCAACTGGCCGGGCGTTTGGAACGACTCTGCGACCATCCGACCGTAATTCTCGACATGGCTCACAACCCAGCATCGACTTCTGCACTGAAAGATTATCTATGCGATTGTTCGCCGAATTGGAAATCGGCAACGAAACGAACGTTGGTTTTTGCAACCACCAAAGATAAAGATTGCGGAGAGATGTTAGCGACGTTGTTGCCGTTGTTTGATGAAATCATTTTCACCCAGTATCAAAATAATCCGCGGGCCATGCCGACAGATGAATTGGTACAGCAGGCGATGCAGTTGGGTTTCGAACAGAACATCTCTGTCATCCCCCATCCGATCGCCGCATGGACAAAATCCTACTCGGGCACTGATGAGAGTGATTTCATCTGCATAGCAGGTTCTGCGTTTCTTCTGGCCGAACTCCGCACGTCAGTGATCAGTGCCTGTGAGACGCGTCAATCTCTCTCCGATCGTTAAATCTTGCCAAAGATAGCTGAACCACAAAATCCTGCGAACGGGATGCCGTCGGCAAGCGTATCAACGCAAAACGCCTCTTTCTTAAAACCGCTTTCTGACTGCGGCGTATAGTTTTGCGTGTCCTTCCTCTCAACACGAGCGTCTCAAAATCATGCAATTCAGCTCTCTCATCTACCCTATGTTCGGCTTATTGCTGGCAGTAGCTACTAACGGTCAAGCATTAATCGCACAAACACGTCCCAACATTGTTATTCTCAATCTAGACGATGCCGACGCTGAGATTCTAAGCGACGCCAACATTGACGCTCACTATCCCACGCTGGGTCATTTAGCGGCTCGGTCAACCACCTTCACCAACGCTCATTGCACGACGCCTTTTTGCGCGCCCAGCCGAGCCGCCTTTTTCACCGGAAAGTATGCGTTTAATAACGGATGTAAAATCGGTCGGGAGGGCAGCCCAAATGAGAACGGATTCCAAGGCGGTTACCAACGATTCAAAACGCTCGGCCATGACCAAAACGAACTTGGCGTCTGGATGAAGCAAGCCGGTTATCGAACAATCCATGTTGGAAAATATCATCACTCTGGTTTTGATCACCAAGTCCCCGCTGGCTGGGACGATTTCAGTGCGTCTCTAGGAGCCAAATACTTTGGAACTTCCAAGTTCTCTAACATTTCCAAACCAAAGCCTGCACCCTTTAAAATCGACGACGATCAGTACATTACCGTCGCTGATCGAGACGAAGCTTTGCTTGCGCTGGACCGGCAATTTGACCAGAGATCGGATCAACCGTTTCTGTTGTATCTCGCTCCGCTGGCCCCCCATACGCCGATTGGGAGTGACGTGACCAAGATGGTCCATCCAAAATACGCAAATTACGCGTCGCATCTTAAACAGCCCGTCGATGATCCGGACTTCAACGAAGCCGACGTCAGTGACAAATCGCGGATCGTCCAACGCGGTCCGTTGACTGAGTCAGAGAAAGAACATCTTGAACTCGTTTATCTCTCTCGGCTGCGAGCGATGAAATCCGTTGACGATATGTTCGAAGCAATCGTTGACAGAATCACCGACGCCGGCCAAGCGGAGAACACTTGGTTCATCGTCACCAGCGACAACGGGTATTCGTTGGGACACCATCGGTTGTCCGCAAAAAAAGATCCCTACAATCGCAGCTCCAACATTCCGCTGATCGTTGCCGCACCTCTTCCTCTCACAAACGGCCAACGAACTTACGCGTCGCATTTGGTGGCCCATATCGATGTCTGCCCGACCGTCTTGGAACTGGCGGGAGCCGAAATCCCCGAGGATCTTGATGGCAAATCGTTCGCATCAATTGCCCGGCGTGAATCAAAGATTCCACCTCGGCAGTGGCGACGATCGATCATGATTGAAAACTGGGCCAGCAAGTACGTGGGGAAACAGCGCGTGCCGATGACGTACACGGCCGAACGTTTCTACGATTCGATTCATATCGGCTGGGTCAGTGGAGAACACGAATTTTATGACATGCAGTCCGATCCCTACCAATTGGATAACCAGTTCGATTCGTTGTCTTACTCAACCCAACAAGAACTCACGCAGTCATTGATAGGTTTTCGCGGCGACACTTTGCCGAATCTGACCATGATGTCACCAGCGCCCAACGAATCAGTTGATGACAAGATCCACTACGACGGTTTCATGGAGGACAACGCCGTGCCTTACGCGGCGTTGCTGACGATTCAAAGCACTACTACAGCGCGATTTTTCAACGGCAACTATTGGCAAGAGGCTCCCGCGTACATCACCATCACACCATCCTCAGCCGACACCAGCATCACTCGTTGGTTTTATACTCAGCGTATTTTCTCCGAAACCGAAAATGAATTTGATGTTTTGCTCAGCACCATTGTTCCCTTGGACAATTCCGGCAATCTGGGTTCGCCGATGACGTCTTCCAACCCGATCCGCAACCATTCGATGATTGCGCGGTTCCACCCGTCGATCAACGGCAGCAGCTACACGGGTTCCAAGGTTCGTCTGGCTGGATTTTCAGGAAAATCGACGGATATTAACATCGCCGTTACGATCATCGACCAGCTCACGGGTAAGTACTTCAACGGCAAAAGTTTTGATGAGCATTACACGGCGTTGCCAGCGGAACTGGACGAAAACCAACGATGGCGGTTGGAACTGGACTTACCACAAGGTTCCTATCGCAGTTCCGCTTATGCTCACCGGGCCGACCAACATCAACACCGTGCTTCGGTTGCAGAATTCAAAGTTAATTGAAACAAGAAGGTAACGCATCAGCCGTCTGAAGTAATATTAAAACTGGCGTGTTTTTTTGAGGTAGCCGGAGTCACCAGACTTCGGTAACTGGCAGAAAGACTAAAATCTGGCGACTCCAAAATCTGGCGACTTCAGCTACCGAAATACTTCAGACGGCTAAACTGTCACACAAGAATCACCTTCCTGAGAAAAATTGCCCATCCCATGACCTCCAATAAAACCCAACTTTCTCCTGAGAAGGTCGACCGTGTGATTCAGATGGCGTGGGAAGACCGCACAACTTTTGACGCGATTGAAGAACAATTTGGACTTAGCCCAGGCGACGTCATCAAACTGATGCGATCGAATCTGAAAGCCAACTCCTTCAAACTCTGGCGAAAACGTACCGACGGTCGCAACACCAAACATCTCGCCAAACGCAACTTCGATGTAGGCCGCTTTCGGTGCCCAGACCAGCGCGGCTGATCTCCGTCGCCAGCTCAACACGCAACAACAAAGAAAAAACCGACGTTCTGCCAAATGCAAAACGTCGGTTTTTGGGAGTTGATCTTCTGCGATTGGATTCCAATCACACAGAAAAGTTGCGGGAGCCGGATTTGAACCGACGACCTCGAGGTTATGAGCCTCGCGAGCTACCGGGCTGCTCCATCCCGCACCGATATAGTAGCTGAACGGGCTTCTGCCTCAAGGCCTGTTTGAAAGTTTTGTTGAACTTTTCAAAGGTATCTTAGATCGCGCCCGATCACTCACTCGCCTGAGAACAGCGGTGGCTTTGCGGGGGCTGAATCAGCGACGGTGGGCTTGTACGTTTCGAGAATCAGAATCTTCTGCCAGACTTTGTTCGAAAGGCCGCTGGTGAGCGCCTCCAGTTCTGACGCGGATGCCATCGCGACCGCGTCATCAAACTGTTGCACGTAAACCGCCGCGATCTTGCCCGTCAAAGACAACATCTCGCTGCAGTAGTCCAAGTAACGCCGCAACTGAAACGCAGTCATATTCAACTGCGGAGACAATCCCTCTCCAGCGAATAATGGTTTGGCAATGATGCGGTGAGGATCTTTGGTCAATTGATGCATGTCGATGATGTGCGCGATCGAACGCAGTTCATGCAACGCCTTCAACGCGCGACTGCGTTTGTAGCGTTTCTCGATCGTAAAAATAAAGAAGATCGCCGCACCTATCAGCAACACATCGTTGATCGCCGCTTCGGTGAAGGTCACAATCGCCGTGAAACGATTCTCTTCAACATCAGCAATGTTGAGATCCGCCGACGTCATGCCTACCGCCCACAACATGTAAAACGTCAGCAGCAGGACCGTGAGACAGAAGCCCCACGTCAGCAGTCTCAACCACAGCACCGGGCGACCAATCCATTGAGCGCGTTCAACCATACGGTCGGCGACATTTTCCAATTGACCACAAACCCGTGTCAGTCCCGATTCAGGAAACCGTTCTTCGATGCGACCTTTTAAACGTTTGATCGTGCCAACAATGTGCTCTGGTTTGAGCGCGGAATAATCTTCTTCGATTTGTGGCTCGCCCATCGACAGTTTTTCAAATGAAAAAAGTTTGTGTACTCTTTTTTTGCACGTACCTAAACGAAAAGGAGGGTTGCCATCGACGTACGTTTCTACAAACCGGCGGCGAGCGGTCAATCGCCGATCGCTAATCGCTAATCGCTAATCGCTAATCGCCAATCGCCAATCGCACTTACTTTCATTTTCTTTTGGGGCGGAAGCCCCAAGATACAACCCTCAGCGCCAGCAAATGCGTCGCCACACGCGGAAAGAACTCACTTGCTTTCGCTGCGGATTTGTATTTCAAGTCCCTGTTTAACTAATGTATGTGCCATTTGGGTTTGCGGCTTTCCCGCTTACATCCACCAAACAGCGGCTTGGCCGATCGCTAAATTACGTCGTTTAGATTCCAACCGTCTTCAAGAACTGACTTCTTGATGATGATCGGTATACCGTCTCGTACCACGCAAGTTGGATGCTCGAGATCGGAATCTGGTTGGTCGGCATTTCCGATGATTTTCACGTTCTTACCAATGCGGCAATCAAGATCGACGATCGCGCCATCGATCAGCGTGTCTTCGTCGATCCCCAACGCCATTTTGTTGTCGTCTTCGTGATCGTAGTCGGCGGCTCCCATGATGATTGAATTCTTAATCGTGACATTCTTACCAACGATGGTTCGTAGCCCAATAATGCTGTTCTCAATCAAAGCCCCTTCGCCAATACGGCAACCGTCAGCGATCAAACTGTTTTTGACACGCGCCCCTGACATTTGAGTCGGAGGCAAGAATCGCGATCGCGTGTAAATCGGGTGATTGGTGGAAATCAAATCGAAATCGGCGTCCGGCGAAGCCAAATTCAGATTCGCATCGTAGAAGGATTTAATGGTTCCGATGTCTTCCCAGTAACCGTCAAACAAATGCGTTTGGACGTTGTGAGTTTTAATTGTGGTCGGAAACACCTCTTTTCCGAAATCAGTAAAATCTGATTCGGATAACATGTCGATCAACAATTGCTTGTTAAAAACGTAAATGCCCATACTGGCCAAGCAGTCGCGGCCTTTGCTGTCGATGCCGCGCGAAGCGATCCATTGCGGGTCGGTCCGCACTTCATCAATTTCGGCATCGGTTTGAGGTTTTTCAACGAAACCTTTGACGCGCCCTGAATCTTCCAACTGCATTACGCCAAATCCCTTCGCGTCTTCGCGACTGACGGGCATACAAGAGATGGTCACGTCGGCTTTGGTTTGGATATGAGTGTCAATCAGCTTCTGGTAGTCCATCCGGTAAAGCTGATCGCCCGAGAGAATCACCACGTAGTCAATTTCTGGTTGATTAAAGTAGATCAAGTTCTTCCGCACGGCGTCAGCGGTACCTTGATACCAATCGGTGCCGCTGCTGGCGGTCTCTTGAGCGGCCAGCAATTCGACGAAGCCACCGCTGAATTTGTCGAAGGCGTAACTGCTGCGAATGTGGCTGTGCAACGAGACCGAGAGGAACTGAGTCAGCACGTAGATTTTGTTGATGTCGCTGTTGAGGCAGTTTGAAATTGGGATATCAATCAAACGGTATTTACCGGCCACCGGTACCGCTGGTTTACTGCGAATCGACGTTAGGGGTGCCAAGCGTGTTCCGCGTCCACCGCCTAAAATAAGTGCTACCGCGTTCTTCATATTCTATTTCTCTTGTTGAGTTCGACGAGGTTTCAAGCGTTTTCTGCTGAACCGTTAACATGTTTATTACACTAAGCGTTTTGATATCGAAAGTCAAAACAAGCACGCAGCTTTCCGAAAATATTCTGGACATATTTGGTGATTGTCGGCGATTGGTTGCAATCCGTTGTCTCCGGCCTACTCTCATGGCAAAAATTTCGGCCAGCGTATACGATAAAGCGCCTTCTTTTGCCGCCGATTATTAGCACTGGTTCCCCGATGCCTTCAGAGAATTCTCAGTCCGCCTCTGCTCTTGAGGACAGAGAATTCCCACAAAAGGCTAACGAACAACGGCAATTACCGGCGATCTGCTGGAGTCCTTTTGGGCGGACGCTGTTCAGTGGCGTTTTGCTGTGGCTGGCGTTCCCGCCGGTTGGATTATTCTGGCTGGCTTGGCTGGCTCCGGTTCCACTGCTGAGCTTGATCATTGGCGAAAACCAAGAGATCTGGCGCGACCGGCAGTCTTTTTTGAAACGACCGCTGATGCAGGTCTGGTGGGCCAGCCTGATTTTTTGGTTGGTAACGTTTTATTTTATCCCCTACCCTCATCCAATACTGATCATTGGTTGGCTGGCTCTTTCGGCGTACCTAGCGGTCTACACGCCGCTGATGTTACAGGCATCCCATACGATGATTGTGCGCTGGAAGGTTTCGCCGCTGGTCGCAATTCCGATCGCGTGGACGGGACTGGAATGGATCCGGATTAACTTCCTCACAGGATTTGGCATGGTGGCACTTTCGCACAGCCAATACTCAAGTCCCCTGCTGATCCAGATCGCAGACCTTTCCGGGGCCTACACGGTCACCTTTGCAATGACAACATTCGCGGCCGCGGCCACCTACTGCTGTTATAAATCTCACCGCCTTGGAGGGGTCATCGGATGCGTCGTGATGGCAGCGCTGGTAGTCGGTTACGGAACGGTTCGGCTCAACCAAAGGCCCCCAGCGCTCTCCGGTTCCAGCAATCCCACCGAAACAATCGCGCTGATTCAAACTTCGATCGACACCATTTTAAAACCGAAACCCGAATCGCAAATCTTGGACGAACTCAGCCACTTACGCGACATCAATTGGGCCGCACGACAAGCCAACGATTCGATCGACTTAATCGTCTGGCCGGAATCAAGCTATCCCTATGGCAACTATGTGGCCGATGATGATGACCACCAAGGCGTTTTAATATCGCGATCCAACCTGAAACAAGTCTGGAGTGAGCTAACTCATTCAGGCGATCGGTTTCCGGCGGTGCCAACGATTATTGGCACATCGACGATTGATCTAAACCAACAAACGGTCTTTAATTCGGCGATTCTGCTGGATGAAAAAGGGCTGCCAGTGGGCCGCTACGACAAAAATCATCGTGTAATGTTTGGCGAATACGTTCCGCTGTTGGAATATTTCCCAGCTTTGATGCATAACTTCCCTTTGCTACCTCAGCTGGATGCGGGTACCGAGGCCCGTTTGTTTGAATCGGGATCGTTGAGGATCGCCCCCAACGTCTGCTTTGAATCGACGGTTCCCCATTTGATTCGCCGTCAGTTAAATTCGATTTCCGTTGATCAGGGCGAACCTGATGCACTGTTGAACGTCACCAACGATGGCTGGTTTTTCGGAACGTCGTGTTTGGATTTACATTATGCTTGTAATGTCTTTCGCGCTGTTGAACTCCGGAAACCGATGCTGGTCTGCGCCAACACGGGGCTCTCTGGGCATATCGACCCTTGGGGAATCGCGATCGTAAAAGGCACACGCCGCACAGCCGAATTTCTCATCTGCGCAATTGACACCGACGCCGAATTTCCGAGTTCGCCGTATCGGCGAATGGGGGATGCGATTCCGATGTTGTTGGCAATAATCAGCATCGCAGCGCTGGTTGCGCGTCGTGGGGCAGGTTTTTAACCTGCCAGAGCTTTTGAAATGCCAGAGCGTTTAATCTGCCAGAGTGTTTAACCTGCCATGCTGTTTGAAATGGCAGAGCGTTTGAAATGCCAGAGCGTTGAAAATGGCAGGTAAAAAACCTGCCCCACGTTGAACCTAAACCGCGCCCGCTTTTCCGTTGGTGACCAGCGTACCAATTTTTTCACCGGTGACTGCTTTAACGATGTTGCCGTGAGCGCGAAAATTGAAAACCATGATCGGCATGTTGTGCTCCATACAATGCGAGATCGCGGTGGAATCCATGACCCGCAAATTCTTCTCCACTGCGGTCTGAAAACTTAATTCGGAAAACAGCGTGGCATCGGGGTTCTTTTCCGGATCCTCATCGTAAATTCCGTCCACGCGTGTGGCTTTCATGAGAATGTCAGCCCCCAATTCCATACTGCGAAGTGCCGCCGCGGTGTCCGTGGTCACAAACGGGCCGCCAGTACCGGCCGCCAGAATCACGATGCGGCCCTTTTCCAAATGGCGATACGCCCGCCGGCGGATGTAGGGTTCACAAACGCCATCCATTTTGATCGCGCTCATTAAACGTGTCTTGCAGCCAACGGACTCCAAAGCGTCTTGTAGAGCAAGCCCGTTGATGACTGTCGCCAGCATGCCCATGTAGTGAGCCGTCGCTTCTTCGACGACGTCGTTCTTTGCTTTGAACTGGCTACCCCGCAGAATGTTGCCGCCACCAATGACGACCGCAATCTGACAGCCCAATTTTTGAGCTTCATAGATCTGCTGGGATATGTGAACCACTTCTTCCATGCTGATCCCGCGCTCACCTGAGGGGCTGAAGCTCTCACCAGAAAGTTTAAGAATGACTCGTTTGTAAACTGCGGTGGCCATATCAGATTTTGGGGATGAGTTCGGGTTGGAGGTATAGTCGCAGGCTGAATATGCTTGCGCGGCACGGTTCTGTCAACCGGGTCAGCCAACAGGCGTTTGAGTCAAGAGCGCATAAAAAACACCAGCGACCGAATCGGCGCTGGTGTCAGGTTGTTTATCGTTGAAGATTTAAATCACTGAATTTCAGGTGACTGTCGTCGAACCAACATCGTGCCATTGTCGGCGACGGAGAACAGCGGACGGTCATACGATCTGTACCAGCTGCGTCCCTGTGGCTTGAAGGATATTCCAACGAAGAGGTTCCACGCTTCGTTCAGGTTTCCGCCTTGGAAATTTCCGTTGGGAGAAGCCACGTCGTCGTTCAGGTAAGCGGTGAATCCGGATTGAAATGAGATGCGGTCGGTAACAGGAAGATCGACATCAACTCCGATGATCGTCTGTGATGCTTCCGCCCAGCCCACAAATGCTTCGCCCCAACCACCCCAAGGTGCAAGGTGGCGATAGTAGAACCGGTAGTTGTCATCTGTGGTTTGAAAGAAGTCAAAGAATTGGTCGCCGTTGAAGCTTCCCTCTGTGAACTCGTCCTGAACTCCCGTGGCGTAACGAAAACCAAAGGTGTGGCCGCCCTGATATACCCAACCAATATCAGCTCGGATTTGCACCAAGTCAGATTCGGTGAACCATTCTTCGTGGAGGATATCCGCGACGACACCGAACTGTAATCCGTAGTCGACTCGGCGATAAAGTCCTGTCGTGATGAATAATTGGCGGCGGTCTTCGTTGGAAAATTCGTTGCCGTTGAAGTTCGTGTTTACGCTCCGCATACCGAATTGGCCCGAGAGGTAACCGCAAGACAAACGGCAAAGCGGAATGCCTAAGTTGAATCCACCGTAAGCTCCGAAGCTGGAGTCGCTGGCTAAAATGTTTTCGTTTTCGGGCGGGTCCTGTCCCGGTACAGTAAACAGTGGGCTTTGAAATCCGACGGCTCCACCGAAGTACTCCCCATTCCGCAACGCTTTGCCAAAGTTGCCCAACCAGCAGGGACCGTCGGGGCATCCGCCGCGACCGCAGCACCCGCCGTCAATCACTCCAGCACCGCACTCATATCCAGATGAAACGCTACCACATCCGCAATCGTCGCCGAAGTAGCCTTCGTCGAACGTTTCGTTCTCGTAGACGACGCCATCGGAGACCGGTCCGCCGCTGATGATTTCTCCACCGGCGTAGGTTGAACCGACCATCTCGTTTTGGATGACTGAACCCCCCATGATCGGAGCACCGCCGTGGATCATCTGAGCCACACGCGCCGGTTTCCGATTGGAACCGACCGACCGTGGAGACGTGACGACCGCCGAAGCGACTCGTTCATTAGGCCGCGAATTAGGATTCCGCGTAACCAAGGGCCTTGATGCCATCCGCGATTGAGTACGCGTTGCTTTTTTGATCGTCGATTTGGCGATCGGCTTGGCTTTTTTAACTTTCACCGGCTGTGTAGCGGTCGCTGGTACTACCATCGACTGACTGCTACGAGCCCTTGCGCGTTGCATCGCGGCGGCGCGACGTTCAAATTCAGAGCTCTGCCAAGCCATTGCCTGGGTCGAGATCGCCACGGTGGCGATGACAACTATCACTGCAATGATCGTCTGACGTTTCGGGGGAAAAAACATTTCGATCGTCCTGTTCATTGGTTAAATGCCTCCCTTCAACTCCGCCCGTGCAGAGAGAAAGAAGACGCCGTTGGAACAGTCATCGTCACCCGAAAGGTCCGCGCTTTCGTCAAAGTCAAAATAATCAGAAAAAGAACGCCATGCCTCCCATCTTAACCAGCACGACTGCTGTCATAGCAGCTTCAATCTCCACCCACCGCTGTGGTTTATTGAAGACGGGCGTTCGCGGCAGGTTAAAACCTGCTCCAGATGGGGCAGTTTGCTAAACCCACCCTGCACCGCGCCCCGCCGACAGTTAGAAACTTTGGTGCTCAGGGGTGCATTCGATTTGGATAGAAACGAAACGCACCCTTGAACGATTCTCAACTAACGACCGGCTAAATCATTATCAAACTTTCCAGCAACAACCGCAGCTTACGTAGTTCGCCATCATGATCGATATCCGGATCGTCGGTCGGTTGGATATCGACGCAGAGCGCTCGTTGATATTTGACCTGCCGGAGTTGGTTGATAATGCGTCCATAATCAACGACGCCTTGGCCGACCATGACTTGGAGTTTTTCGCCGGTCGAGTCTCGTAGATAGACGTTGTGAACGTATTGGTAAAGTTTCTCATAGGCGGTCGTTTCGGGATCGCCAAACATGTAATGGCTGGGATCGAGCGAAAGACCAAGCCCTTTCACATGGCCGCAGATTACGCTGACGGTGTCGGTGTCAGCGGAAAGGTTTCCGACTTTGGAACGCATCGCCACCCTTACGCCATGACGTTCGGCGATCTTGACCAATTCTTTATAGCGTTCGACTTCTTCGTTGAAGGGAGTGCCGTGCTCACCTGAGGGCACCGTCAACGTGACGATCTTGGCAGCTTTAGCCAATTCACAGCACTTTTTAAAAGTGTCGAAATACGCTTGGCCTTCGTCTTCGATGTTGAGATACAACCCCGACACGATCAAACGCTGCGTCGACATGCAAATATCGTAGGCGGCCTGAAAGTCGTCTTTGATCATCGACGGTTTGAGGTGTTGACCGTCTTCATCGACCATTATTTCGATGTGAGAAAACTCTAAATGAGCTAGTTTTTCGATAGCCTGATCTAGGGGAAGATCGGGATAGCATTGCGTAGTTGCGGCAACAAACACACGCAGACTCCTTTTGCGTGACAAGGGACTTGCGAATACCGAGACACGATGCCCGATCCGCGAATGGTAACTTACGGCGACTGGGGGAATTTTTCAACACCAGTGTTGCTTAGGAGGCACCGCTGGGGCTCGAATTGGCTAAAATTAACACGCGCTCTCACTCCAAGGGCTCAAGAATCCATTGGCACCGTCAAAGATCACAACCGTAACGCGATCCCGCGTTACGATGCCGGCGCGGTTCTATTTTTTGAGCCTTTTAGGCGATAGCTCAAACGGCACTTACTTTTAATAGACAGGGACTCCAATTTCAAACCCGAAGCGCGAGCAAGTAAGTTTTTCGGTGGGTTGACATACTCTCTCGAGGGTGCCTGGGGCTTGTATTGCGGAGCTCACGCCTCAAAACGTATAAAATTAGCGTCAATCGTTGGACAGCGCCACATTTGAATCAAAACACTGGTTATCAACGTGGTAACGAAACTGTGAGCGGCAAATCGCTAGCCCAATGGCACTTACTTTACACCCAAACATAAAAAAATTAGCTCCCCCTCTCCTCGTGAATTCGGACCTAAAGACGCTGCCATTGAATCAAGCGTTGACCGAATTCACGAGGAGAGGGGGTTGGGG
>Ga0114956_1000052_pt1 | contig 58512 bp, 49 predicted proteins | sample MaitaG_FD_87304 | JGI IMG/M metagenome (GOLD analysis project Ga0114956, IMG submission 87304) | Marine algal microbial communities from Maine, USA - Maine_Asex2 metaG | ecosystem: Host-associated > Algae > Red algae > Unclassified | place: Maine, USA | collected 2015-01-05 | reverse complement strand
TTCTGCTGACATCACTAGGCCTGGGGCTGCGCCACGGGTTCGATTGGGACCATATCGCTGCCATTGGTGACCTGAGCGGATCGGCGGGCCCACGCCGCCGGGGACTGTGGCTGTCATTTCTCTACGCGGTCGGCCATGCCGCGGTTGTCTTCGCCCTCGGTGCACTGGCGATTGTGTTCGGACTGACCTTGCCCCAAAGCGTAGACCGCTGGCTCGGGCCGATCGTTGGCTTGACGCTGGTTGCGTTGGGTCTTTGGGTCTTGGTCGGGCTGGCGCGCCAGGGCCGTGATTTCCGGCTTCGTAGCCGTTGGATGCTGGTGCTAGGCGGAACATTTGCCGGAATGAGGCGCGTTCGCCAATCACGCTCCGGACGCACGATCGTGCTCGATCACGATCATTCGCACGAACACGTCGACCACGTCGACGCCGCACACGACGACGCCATGGCGCATGATCACGCCCATGTTGGCCTGGCTGAACCAGCGGACGTCTCGGCCGAACCGTCCGAACTCGTTGACGCGCGAGCCGGGGTCACGCCAGCCCGGCCAGCACGAAACTGGTGGGGTCGACACTCGCATGACTCTGGGCATCGACACCAGCACACCCACAGGCACGAGATGGCTCTGTCAGACGAGGCCACGCCTGGCTCGGGCGTAGCGACCGGCATTGGCATGCTCCACGGTATCGGTGTTGAGAGCCCGACGCAGATTGCAATTTTCGTTGCATCGACGGCCGCAGTTGGTGCCAGTACTGGCCTGGTGCTCTTGGCGGCGTGGGTGATTGGGTTGGTCGCAGCGAACACGCTGTTGGCAGTGGCCGCCGGCTTCGGATTGTTGGGAGCCGAGCGGCACTTCGCGATCTACGCAACGATCGCGGTCCTTGTTGGCGTCGGAAGTCTGTTCATGGGTGTGCTGCTGATCGGCGGCATCGACGTGCTGCCTGAGCTGTCGTAGTCGCCTGGTGGGCGCCAGGTTCGCAAGCGCTGTCACTGGCATGCCATAGGGTCACCCAGGTGGCTCGACATCCCGCCGACGTGGCGGTCACCCTGATCAGTGATTCGGCTGGTCTGCCCGACTTGCACGCAGCGCTTGCTGGAGCGCAGCGTGTGGCGATCGACACCGAGGTGCCCATTAGTGGCCCGCAGGCGGGTCAGCTGCGAGTGATGTCGGTTGCGACCCGGTGTCGCCAAGGACGCGAGCGAGCCTTTGTCGTAGATGCACGCGACGTCGATCCACGCGAGTTGGCACCGTTGCTAACCGGCGTTGAGGCCGCCGCGTGGAATGCCAATTTCGATGCCCGAGTGATCGATGCGGCTGTCTTCGGCTCGATCGAGGTGACACGGGGCTTGGCCTGGTGGGACGCCCAGATCGCCGACGCGCTGCTGCACCAGGGCCGTAGCGGGTTCACGTGGTTTCATGGCCTCGCATGGGCCACCGGGCACTACTTGTCGATCGAGGCTGAAGGCAAGGGAACGGTGCAGCTGAGCTACACGGCCGCTGACGACTTGACTGCGGACCAAATCGCGTATGCCGGCGCGGACGCGGTCGAAACGCTGTGGGTAGCCGATGCGATACGCGCCGCGATCGATGCCGCTGGTCTCGCGACAATCTGTGGCATCGAGATGGCGGCACGCCCGTTCCTCGACCAGATGGAGCGAACCGGACTGCCCTTCGACTGGCCTGCATGGCAGACCGAACTCGAGGATCTCGAAGTTCAGCAACGGGCCGTGATCGGGCGACTTTCCGATCTCACGGGTGGCGGGCAGGGTTCGCTCTTCGATGATGTCGTCGAACCAACGTGGAACCCGGCGTCAGACAAGCAAGTCCGCGTTGAGCTGAATCGACACGCGTCGGCGCAGGTCGCCGCTTACACCGAGCGCCGCTTTGGCTCGCAACGTGAACTGACCGACCTTGATTCGCTTACCGCAGGTGTGCTCCGTGAGATCGGTGGCGAGCTGTGCGAGACGCTGCTCGAGTACCGCAGCCACGCCAAGATCTTGTCGACCTACGGCGAGTCGATCCGTGAGCACCTCCACGAAGATGGCCGGCTTCGACCCCAGTACTTGCAGGTCGTCGGGACCAACACCGGTCGCCTGGCTAGTCGAAATCCAAACGCTCAGAACTTCGCGCCACGCATGAAGCCACATGTACGACCAGCGTCGGGTCGCGTCTTCGTGCATGCCGACCTGAGCCAGGCAGAACTTCGCTTTCTCGCGCAGGTCGCAGACGATGCTCCACTGCGGGCTGCGTTCGCACGAGGCGAAGACGTGCACGTATCGACCGCTGCTTCGATGTTCGGGTTTGATCCCACAGCGATGAGCCGCGACGACCCTGAGCGTTTCAAAGAAATGCGCCAGATCGCCAAGGCGCTCAACTTCGGGATCGCCTATGGCACCGGCGCCGCCGCATTGGCTCGATCGCTTAGCGCGAATGGCACTCCGACCTCGACGAGCGAAGGCCGCAAGCTGCTCGCCCAGTACCGCGAGACGTACCCCGGCACAGCGGCGTGGGCCAACGCTCGCATTGGCGAGATCGACGAGATCAGTCGTCGAACTAGCCGCATCGACTGGGTGCCGACCATGCGGTTGGCGCGGAGCTTCAGCGACATTGCCGCGATTCGTCGTGACTTTCGCCAGACGCAAGGTCGGTGGCCGGCCGCTCGCGAAATCGTCGAGTTGCAACATCCAGTACAGGCAGCGGCTACCGATCGACAGGTCGCCGATGTTGGGTGGGTCTTGCAATACTTTGCGCCAGTGGCATTGCTTGACGACGGTCAACCGTTTGTCTTTTCGAGCCGAACGGTTTCGGGGCGTCGACAGCAGTTCAACCTGCACCTCGACCGGCTTTTCCTGCACGCGGCACTCGACGCCGTAGCTTCTAACGCTGCGCAGCTCATCAGTGTGAGAACCCGGTTCGAGCACGAGCACAATGTGTTGCTTCACCGACGTGGCGAACCAGTACCGGGCGCATGGTTAGAACGGGTCTTCGACGATCGTTCGTTGCGCCGCCAATACATCGAAGCCGTCATCGCTGAGGCCGGGCAAGACGCAGCGAATCGGTTCCTCTACCGGGCGGCCAAAGAGAGGGTGCGAGTCATGGTGAATGCTTGGCGTAATGCACCGATCCAAGGCGGTGTTGCCGACATCATGCTCGATGCCTACGCCCGACTGCACGGGTCGTTGCAAACAGTCCCGTCGGCCCGGCCGGTGCAAACGGTGCATGATTCGGTTGTCATCGAATGCGACGAGACCGATGCTGACCGCGTGGCTGCGATCGTCGAAAGCGAACTCGAACGAGCGTCGCTGCGGTTCTGCCCCGATGTTGTTCCCAAGGCCGATGTCGACATCAGATCATCGCTCGCCGACGCAGATGTGATTTCGCAAGCTGACGTGGCAAAATCCAAACGTTAGCGAAACTGCCCAAACGTTAGCGAGATCGACGGCATAGCTCTTAGTCAGTCGGGTGCGATGATCGTTGCGTCACCGTCATCGTCGACCCCAATTACCACCGCATCAACATCGGGATTTCGACTGACTTGTTCGGCAAGCGACTCCGCAAGTGAGCCGCCTTCGAGAGCGCGCTCAAGAATCTTACGGCTGAGTGTGTCGGGGACCACGACGACGTCGGCTCCGATCTCTGCCAGGGCTGAAAGCACTGCGCTGATGCTGGGCAGCGTCGACACCCAGCCTTGTCCAGTAGCACCCTGTTCATTGAGCCAGGTGATCTGGTTCAACAGATCGGGGCGTTCAGAGAGCAAGTCGTCACCAGCCCGCATTGGACCTTCGGGGTGTTGGCTGTCGCCCCAGGTCTCTTCGGATCGATCGTAGAGGGTTACTGGCACGCCCTTCGCAGCGGCGATCTCCACCGCCACTCTGTACGCGTGGCTGTCCGCTGGGACCTGTTCTGAGTTGTTGATCAGCAGAACGCCGGTCTCTGCAACGGTGGATGCTTGCTGGTCTGAAGAACTCTCTTGATTCATATGCCCGGTGTATACCCAATTGGTCCGAGGCTCAAACCCGAACGGGTGTGGTCTAGTGTGATCCAGTGCCACGTGCGGTCCTGACGTCGAAGCGATTCACAGTCGACGATGCGATATCTGCCCAGGAGTTTTTTCATAGTCGGGGCTGGACCGACGGCCTACCGATTGTTCCGCCGACCGCAGACGCCGTGCACGAGATGCTCGCCTGGGTGGGTTTGCCGCCCGACCATCTCGTCGGCATCGAACCGGTGCGTGGTCGGGCCGTGACGGCCGAGAAGCTGGCAGTCAACGCGGTGATGGGCGGCTGCTTGCCCATGCACTTTCCCGTGGTGGTCACTGCGCTGGCCGCAATGCTTACCGACGACTTCCTGCTGCACGGCACCAGCGCCAGCACGGGAGGCAGTGCGATCATGTTGATTGTCAATGGTCCGATCCGGACTGAGATCTCGATGTCGGGTTCGTTCAACGCTCTCGGGCCGAGTGACCGCGCTTCAACCTGCATCGGCAGAACGGTCCGTCTAATCCTCGGCAATCTCTTCGAGGTTCGTCCGGGCGAGATCGACCGCTCGACGTTGGGTCACCCGGGCAAGGTGAGTTGGTGCGTCGCCGAGGACGAAGAGAACAGCCCATGGCCGTCGCTCGCCGAAGAGCGGCTGGGCGACCCGCACGTTTCGGCGGTGACTGCGTTCGCCGCCATGGCGCCGCGACAGATCATGAACGAGTGGACGACCGAACCCGAACTCTTGCTTGACACCTATGCCGCCGAGATGCGCGCCAACATGGCGAACTATTCGATCTGGGCCGGCAACTACGCGATCGTGATTCCGCCCCAGCTACGTACTCACTTCGAGGCGAGCCAATGGACTAAGGCCGATATTCGTGACTACGTGTTCGAAGCGGCCCGTATCAAGCGCAGCCTGTGGGCCGAGGTCGGTAAGGGTGCCGTGGTCGGCGACAAGGGTGGCCGCGAGTACACGGCGTTAACGAAGCCCGAGGACTTGCTGGTCATTGCTGCCGGGGGCCCCGCGGGCGGTTTCGGCGCCGTCATCGCCCCATGGCTCGGCACGAAGTCGCGTGCTGTCACGATGGCCGTCGGCGCTTGTGTCGACTGTTGATCAGGAGAGCGAATGATTGAAATACTTGATCCGTCATGGGGCGATAACGCCGCAGCATTCACGGCGGCGGCGCCTCTCGACTCGTTGGCCGGCTCGACGGTCGGCATTGTGTCGAACGGCAAGAAGAACACGGCGACATTCTTTGAAGCGCTGGCCGACGAGCTGCGCACGACCCATAGCGTCGCCGAGGTGCACCTCGTGGTCAAGGGCAACTACAGCGCGCCAGCCGAAGACGAAGTCATGGACCGAGCTGGCGACTGGAACGCTCTAATCTCTGGTATTGGCGATTGAGGAAGCTGCTCTTCGTGCAGTTTGCACGATGCGGTGGCCGGCGAACTCCGTGGCATTGCTTCGGTCGCCATCATGACCGAGCAGTTCGTGAGTGCCGCTGAGCTCATGGCCCGAGTACTCGGCGCCGAGTCGTATCCGTTCGCCGTCATCGATCACCCGATCAGCAGCGCTACCCCAGACGAGTTGGCCACCCGGGCTCGCACTGCGGCCGCCGAATGCGCGATCCTGCTGACAAGCGACACGAGACTGAGCTGAAGACTTCGCTGCTGTCTGAAAGACCTGTTCGCTCGTCCGATGGCTGGCCTCTGCCGTCTTTGGACGCGCCGTCGATCTGCGTGATCATGTCGAGTTAATGAGCGAACTGCTCAAAGAGCTATGCGTGAATCGCTGATGTAGAGATCGTAGTAACCCTCAAACGTGGGCCCGATTGCGTCAAACACTTCGAGCGAAATCGGGCCAAGGATCGAAACTCAGGGCGCGCAAGTGCGACTTTCGAACGACGTCGCATGGCCCTCGCGGCGGGGTTACGGTCGAGGGGTGGCCAAGGACGGGTTAGGGCGGCGCTTTTGGACCCTGTGGTCGGCCTTTACCGCTTCGAACCTCGGTGACGGGCTGACACTCGTCGGGTTCCCGCTGTTAGCGATCTCTCTCACCAACGATGCGCGGCTGGTGACGCTGGTCGCGGCCTTTCGGTTTTTACCGTTCGTAACGGTTGGTTTGCCTGCGGGTGTCTTGATCGACCGCTTTGACCGGCGAGGCATTGCGATGGTTGCGCAGGTGGTGCGAGGCGCAGCACTGGTCGCCATCGCGATCAGTGTGCTGGCCGATGCCGCATCGATCTGGACGCTGGCGGCCGGAGCGTTTGTTGTGGGCGTCGGTGAGGTACTCACCGACGGGGGACTGCCAGCGGTGGTACGCGACGTTGTCAACTCAGCTCAGCTCGAAGATGCTAACGGTCGACTTCGTGCGAGCGAAACGGTGTCGAACATGTTCATCGGCCCACCGGTGGGCGCGCTGCTGTTTCAATTGGATCCCACGGTGCCGTTTCTCGTTACGGCTGGCCTGTATGTAGCGACCATCGGGTTATTGGCAGCGTTGCCCGGGTCGTTCAAGGCCGAGCCAGATCCCGACGACGGCGATTCGTTCAACGAAAAGATGATGAAGGGCTTGTCTTACGTCTGGGGGCACCCGGTGTTGCGCCCGCTCGCCCTCACCGTGGCGGCGTTCTCATTCGTGGGCGAAGCGGGCAATGCCGTGCTCGTGATCTTGGTAACCGAACGTCTTGGGCTTAGTGAGGTGCAGTACGGCCTGCTCCTTGCCGTCGACGCGCTGGCATCGGTGACAATGTCGTTCTTCGTGGTGCGGTTGGTGCAACGCACGAGCCACGGCGCCAGCATGCGACTCAGCGTGATCTGCTTCAGCGTGCAGGCGTTTCTGCTCGGGTTTGCGATGTTGGCGCCGCTCGTGATCCTCGCGCTGCTGTTCGGCGGCGTCGCCGACCCGACCTGGAATGTCATCAGCGCAACCGTGCGCCAACGCCTCGTTGACGATCACATCTTCGGCCGCATGATGACGGCCTATCTGTTCATTGCCTGGAGCATTCAGCCACTGGGTGCGGTCATGGGCGGCATAATCGCCGAGGCCTACGGTGCGCAATGGGTCTACGTGATGGGCGGCTGTGTCGTCGGGTCGCTGCTTTTCTTCGGGCGTCCACTGTTTCGACGTGTCGATACCGCAATGGCTGCCTTTGGCGTCGATGCGCATCGGGGCAGCGACGAAACCTAAGCTTGTACCTGTTGCCGAGAATTGGAGAACCCGCTATGGCCGAGACAACAACGGCTGGGATCATTGAAATGGTTGATCCCCGTGCTGAACCAAGCATGCCGACGGTGCCATATGAGTTGTCGATCGATGTTGAGGCCGGGCCCGCAACGATCGCATTGGTCGCAAACGGGTTCCCCGATTCTGAGGCCTTCCTCGACCAGGTCGAAAAAGCCCTAGCGGTGGCTGTGCCGACTGCCAGCTTCCGTCGATTCAACAAGGGCAACGCTTCTTCAGTGATTAGCGATGAGATGTTGGCTGAGGTCAGCGAGTGCGATGCATCCGTTGGAGCGTATGGCCATTGAGGAAGCTGCACTACCGGCACCGTGCGTGACGGCGTGAAGATTGCAGCAAATGGTGTGGCTTCAGTGGCCCTGGTAACCGAGGAATTCTGGCCACAAGGAGACTTTGTAGCGCAGTCGGTTGGGGTCCCTGACATTCCACGAGTCCGTCTGCCGCACCCCGTTGCGGGGACCGGAATCGAGAACATGGCCCAGGTTGCCCATGACATCGTGCCCAGCGTTATCGCTGCGCTCCGCGCCTAGAGCAGGTCACACACGATGACCGCTCTCACGGCGATTGACGAGACCGCAGCGCTCGAACAGCTCCATGACCTGGGTTGCACTGACGGATTGCCTGTCGTGCTCCCGACGCCCGACCGCGTCGATCGTATGACACTTGCAATGGGCTATGACCCTGACCTTGAGCTCGGAATCATGGGACCAATGCTGGGTTCGTGCACTGTCGAGAAGTTGGCCGCCAACGCAGTCATGGCTGGTTGCTTGCCCGACCATGCTCCAATCGTTGTGGCAGCCGCTCGCGCGGTAATGGATCCCCGTTTCGACCTCACCGAGATGCAAGCGACCACCCATTCGACCGCCCCACTGATCATTGTGAACGGGCCCGCCCGGCATTGGTGCGGTGGGATTCATGGCGGCTTCGGCGCGCTGGGACCGGGGTATCGGGCGAACGCCAGCATCGGCCGGGCGCTGCGGCTCGCAATGATCAACATTGGTGGGGGCCGTTCGGGAAGCGCCGACATGGCGCTGATCGGGCACCCCGGCAAGTTCACGATGTGCTTAGCCGAAGACGAAGAGAACAGCCCGTTTCCGCCGATGCACACTGCGCTCGGGTTCGACGCCGAACAATCGACGGTGACGGTGATCGGTGCTGAGTCACCGCAATCGGCGATCGCCGTTGTCGACGCGGACGACGAGACTAACCCGCGACGCATGCTGCATTCGTTTGCCAAAGGGTTTGCGAACGTGACAACGAACAACGTGGCGTTGGGCTTCGGCCAAGCCCCGCTGGCGCTGAATCCCGATCACGCTGCGGTCCTCGCCGCCGCCGGTTACTCGCGACGCGACATCCAAGATGCGATCGTTGAGATGGCGGTGATGAGCGCCGAAGAAATAGCTGAGAGTGGTGCGGGCATGTCGATACCCGAACCCGGTTCGACCATTCGGTGCTTCAAGGAGCCCGATGATGTACTGGTGTTCGTCGCCGGCGGCGGCGGGCTCTACTCAGCGGTGTTTCCGACCTGGTGCGCCGGCCCGCATCGCAATCGCGCAGTGACGGTCGAGGTAGAGGTCGGCCAGGCGTGTGACATCGCGGCTCTGGTCGGGCTGTCGTCGAACGTTCTCTAATCGCTAACGGTCGTCTCGACTCGACACCGCCGACCGTCGCTTGCTTAGCTCTATGGTGACCGCGTCGAAGTTGGCTGGCCGACCGGTATAAAACCCTTGGGCCCGGTCAACGCCAAGCGTGACGATTGTGTCGAGATCGGCCTGAGACTCGACGCCCTCGGCGACAGTCGTCAGTTCGAGGGTGGTCGCGATGTCAACAATTGCCCGAATCAGGCCTTGGTTCACTGGGTCGCCGTGCACTTGGGTGACGAATGTTTGGTCGATCTTGACCTCGTGCACAGGGAGCTGCTTGAGGTAGGCGAGCGACGAGTAGCCGGTGCCGAAGTCATCGAGCGCGATCGTGACACCCATCGCTTGGATGTCGGCGAGCACAGCATGGTGCCGAGCCTCGGTCGTGATGAGCTTTGATTCAACAAACTCGAGCCCGAGTCGGCTGCGGTGCTCTTTTGGGATTTTGCTGCGGATCGTGTGAGCCAGTGCCAGGTTGTGCAGATGCGTGGGCGAGGTGTTGACCTTGACCAGGACGGGATGAAGAACCGGGTCGTCGGCCCATCGATTCAGCAGGTCGGCAGCAGCCTCAAGGGCGAGCCGGTCGAGCTCAACCGCCAATCCGGTTTCATCGGCGAGACGATTGAACTCAGCAACCGCGATCTCGACCGATTGGCGTTGTGGCCACCGTGCCAGAAGCTCAACCGCCACTGGCATGGCGTCGCTGACCCGCACGATGGGTTGCGCGAGGAAGTCGATGGAACCGCTGCGCACGGCGGTGCGAAACAGCTGGCGTAGCTCGAGCGATCGGTCGAGCTCGTCGCGCATAGACGGACCGAATCCGGTGGCACGCGTCGAGGTAGAGGTTTTGCTGCGGTACATGGCGGCGTCAGCCTCTGCCATCAGCTCGGCCGGCGTCGCAAGTGGTCGCAACTCGGTCCAACCAGCACTGGCCGAAACATACAGATCGCGACCATCGACGGTGACGACGTCGCACACGCCATCGACGGCCCGTCTGACGGTGGACGCGAGGTCGATGTCACTCGTTGGAACCAACATTGCGAACTCGTCGCCGCCTAAGCGGCCCACGATGGTGCCGGTCGGGAAAATCTCGTCGAGCCGAAGAGCAACAGTACGCAGGACCCCGTCGCCAGCTGCGTGGCCATAGCCATCGTTGATTGCCTTGAAGCCGTCGAGGTCGATGAGAATCAAGGCGCTGTTCGCTTTGGTGTCGAGAAGATGCTCCATCTCCGACACGAATGCGCTGCGATTGAGCAGCCCCGTGAGATCGTCTTTGCGCGCCGACGACAAACTTCGCGCGCGCTGGGCTGCGAGTTGGTCCATTGCCTTAAACCCATCGCTCACTTGGATCGGGACGGCGACGGCCCAGATGAGTACAAAGGTGGCAAGCAGCCATTCGGTCTCGATCGCATAAGCGATGAGGTAGCTCACACTGGTCAGGGCCACATGGAAGATCATGTGCTTCCATCGACCAGAAGTCATCGCCGCATTCGCTCCCGACGATGCGACATAGGCGACATAGGCGAGCATCAGCACGTACCTGACCGGTTCGTCTCCAGCGAGGCCGTTGCCAATCCACGGCAGGAACGCAAAATTGAGTGCGGCAAGGGAGCCCTCGACAAATCGCATCTGAGCGCTGCCAAGCCGCAATCGACCGGTTCTGAGCGCAGTGATGGACAAGCAGAGCGCTAGCGCCAGCTCAACGCCGACGAAAATCGCGAGAAGTGCAGGGCGGGCGCCGTCGAGCACAACCAGGGCAGCAAACGCCGCGAACGCGTGCAGCGCTGCGTTGGCCACAGCCTGGCCCGGGGTGTAGGAGCCAGCGGAGAGCTCAGTGCTGGTTGGGCCGGTCATTGACTGGATGCCCTCGGTCTTTGGCGGCGGCAACTCGAGATGATGCATAGTTTTAGCGCGATTCGCGCCGTAACCGCGAACGCTGGCTCGAGCACGTCGCAACTGAGCATGCACGGGCGACAACCGATCGGGCGAACTACCCTGCGGCCGAGCATGTACGAAGCACGCCAATGTTGGCTCAGGAGGTGAGCGTGTCGGAGTTTCTTGTTGCGACCCCTGATTTCTATCGTTATGACTGGAACCCACCTGCGACCGTGCGGGTCGACGGTCGGTTCGTGGTCATGGCATGGAGTGATGGCGCTGAGCTTCGAGCCTTTGATCTGTGGTTGCGCGAGAACGCCGTGGGCGCCGGTGGCGTCGATCCGCTGACCCGAGAAGGTTTGCTTGACCCTGCCGATCACGACATGGCGACCCGAGTGGGGTCGGCAGCGGTAGGTGAAGCTGGTGACGTCAAGGTGAGGTTCGAGCCGTGCGGAACCGAAACGACGTTTCACCCTGGATGGTTGCGTCACGTAGCCGACCGAGACCATCTCGCTACCGCGTGGCTTCCTGAACCAGTGGCCTGGACCGCGGCCACGCTGCGCCAGCCCCCGACCCATGACGGCCCGAGCGTGCTGAATGATCCCGCGGCTCGGCGAGTATGGCTCAACGACCTCGTGTCATTCGGCATCAGCCGTGTTCAGGGGATCGCCTATGATCCTGATGCCTTGCTCGAACTTGCAGCACATATTGGAGCGGTGCGCGATACGAACTTTGGGCCGATCTGGGACGTAAAGGCCGACATCTCGCTTGCCGGAAGCTCAGTCACAAACAGCACTGCGAATACCAGCCTGAGACTGGGCCCGCACACCGACCTACCTACTCGTGAGACGCCTCCCGGATTTCAGTTTCTTCATTGCCTCGTGAACGAGACCGACGGCGGCGAGTCGACGATGGCAGATGGCGTAGCGGTCGTCGAAGCACTGGCTGGCGAACACCCCGAGCACTACGAGGCCCTTACGACGTTGCGATGGGTCTTCTTCAATCGCGGCCCGGGAATCGACCATCGCTGGTCGGGTCCAATGATCGATCTCGGCGCCAAAGGAGCGCCGCTTACGCTGCGCGCCTTCTACCCGGTGCGAGGGTTTCCTGACATGGATCCCGACGACATGGCAAGGGCCTACGACGCAATGGCTACGTTTTCGGCGCTCGCAGCCAGTGACAGGTTTCAGCTGCGCTATGGATTCACCGCTGGAGACATTGTGGCCTTCGACAATCGGCGGATCCTGCATGGTCGAGAGGCATTCACCGCCGGCGGAGCTCGGCACCTACGAGGCACCTATATCGATCACGACGAAGTGCGTAGCGCGACCAGAGTCGCGAATCGCCATCACCGAGGAGACACACGACCATGATCACCAGCACGCCTCATTCTGGCGTCTTCATTACCTGTGCGGTTACCGGCGCGGGGTACACGACCCACAAGTCTGACAAGGTGCCCCGCACGCCGGCAGAGATTGCGGATTCGTGCATTGCGGCCGCCAAGGCAGGCGCTGCGGTTGTGCACATCCACGTTCGCGAAGACGATGGCATGCCCGCGCGTGCTGTCGAGAAGTACGAAGAAGTCGCTGATCGGGTGCGATCGTCTGACACCGACGTCGTGTTGAACCTCACGGCTGGAATGGGCGGTGATCTGGTGTTAGGCGATGTCGAGAAGCCACTGCCACCGAGCGACGAGGGCACCGACATGGCAGGAGCCACAGAACGGGTCGAACATGTGCGCAAGGTGCGGCCCGAGATCTGCACGCTCGACTGCGGCAGCATGAACTTCGGCGAGGGCGACTACGTGATGACGAACACCCCCGCCATGCTCGAAGCAATGGCCGCCCAAATGGCTCAGGTCGGGGTTCGTATCGAGATCGAGGCGTTCGACACCGGGCACCTCGCCCACGCTAAGGACTTGGTGCGACGCGGCGTCATTGCTGAGCCAGTCATGGTGCAGCTCTGCATGGGCGTGCCTTGGGGCGCCCCCGACGATTTAAACACGTTCATGGCGATGCGCAATAACGTGCCCGACTCATGGACCTTCTCGGCGTTCTCGATCGGTAGAAACCAGCTCAAGTACGTGTCGCTGGCCGCTCAGGCGGGTGGCAATGTTCGGGTCGGCCTCGAGGACAACATCTGGCTCGATCAAGGGGTTCTGGCGACCAATGAGGGTCTCGTCGATCGAGCCGTAACCATCCTCGAGGCGCAGAACTACAACGTCTTGACGCCGGCTCAGGTCAGAGACAACCTCGCATTGACCAAACACGCATGACCGCGAAGCGTCAGGCGGCCATCGTCGGCTGCGGACTCATTGGGGCCGGTTGGGCCTCGCGCCTGGTGCTCTCAGGTGTAGATGTTGCGATATCGGACCCATCAGAGCAGGCCGAAGAGCTGTTCGCGAACGTCTTGGAGCGCGCGATTGCGGCGTGGGACGACCTTGGACTCCCAACAGATCGTCGAGGAAGTTCGAGGATTGCCCCGTCGATCGCTGACGCAGTCGCTGGCGCCTCGTTTGTGCAAGAGAGCGTGCCCGAACGGCCTGACCTTAAGCGGGCGGTGCTAGCTGAGATCGAAGCATCTGCAAGTTCTGACGCGCTGATTGGCTCGTCAACAAGTGGCATCAGGCCGACCGAGTTGCAGGCCGACATGGTCAATCCCGAACGGCTGGTGGTCGGTCACCCCTACAACCCCGTGTACCTCTTGCCAGTTGTCGAGGTTGTCGGGGGAGAGGCGACCAGCGACCAAGCGATCAGTGACGCACTGCGCTACTACCGCTCTATTGGCATGCACCCCGTGCACGTGCGGGTCGAGATCGATGCGTTCATCGGCGATCGGCTACTCGAGGCCGTTTGGCGTGAGGCGCTGTGGATGATCAACGACGGGGTGGCAACCACCCAAGAGATCGATGAGGTAATGACGCACGGCTTTGGGCTTCGGTGGGCGCAAATGGGACTGTTCGAGACCTATCGAGTCGCTGGCGGGCCCCGAGGCTTTCGTCACTTCATCGAGCAGTTCGGGCCAACCCTTGACTGGCCGTGGAGCCATTTAATGGATACCCCTGATTTCACCCCAGAGTTGGTCGACACGCTCGTTGAGCAGTCTGACGCCCAGTCGGGTCATCTCACCGTCGGTGAGCTCGAACGCATGCGCGATCGCAATCTGGTTGGCTTTCTGAAGGTTCTCGAATCAAACGATTGGGCCGCCGGCCGAGCCATCGCCGCTACTCGTCGGTTTCTCGACACCGACACCGAACCAGGACCGTAGAGGCTCTAGCTCACGAAGTATTTCCGGAGGAAATACCTACTGCTACTCAATCCAAGCCTTGATCTTTTCGATGTCGTCGAGGGCGTTGGCGCCAGCCGGAGCAACCGACAAGTGCGTCACGCCGACGCTCTTGAAGACGCCGAGGCGCTCTTGCACGTGAGCCTCGTCACCGAAGAGGTGAGCGAGATCGAGGTACTCGTCTGGCACGGCTGCGGTGGCCTCGGCGCGCTTACCGCCCAGGAACAGATCTTGGATCTCTTCGGCCTCATCGACCCAGCCATAACGCTTGAAGAGGTCGTTGTAGTAGTTCTTCGACTTGGCGCCCATGCCGCCGACATAGAACGCGATGTGGCCGCGTGCGCCCTCGCGCGCATCGTTGACTTCGGCGCTGTCGCCGATTGCGACGGTGGCGTCCGCGAAGATGCTGAGCTCGCCGAGCTCGGGCGAGCGGTTGGCTTTGCCAGCCTCTAGTGCTTCGCCCCACACCTGGTCGAACCGGTCGGGCACAAAGTGGATTGGCTGCCAGCCATCGGCGATCTCGGCGGTCATCTCGACGTTCTTTGGGCCGATCGACGCAATAACGATGGGGATGTCTTGGCGCTGCACACGGTTCATGAACTTGAGTGGTTTGCCGAGGCCGGTGCCACCCCCATCTGCGGGCAGCGGCAAGGTGACGGCCCTGCCGTCGTGGGACACTTTGTCGCCGCTCCATACCTTGCGGCAGATCTCAACGGTGTCGCGTGTGCGACCGAGAGGTCGCTTGAAGGGCATGCCGTGCCAGCCTTCGATGACCTGCGCGCCTGAGGTACCGATGCCGAGGGTGAAGCGACCATCAGAGAGCGCATCGATCGTGGCGGCTGATTGGGCGATTAGCGCCGGCGAGCGCGAATAGACGTTGACGATGCCCGTCATCAGCTCGATGCGTTCGGTTTTGGCGGCGATGTATCCGAGCACCGAGATCTGGTCGAAGCCATAGATCTCGGGGATCAGCACCATGTCGACCCCGGCGGCCTCCATGTCGATGATCTTCTGGGTCATGCGCTGAGGGTCGCCGTCAAAGAACGTGGCGGTGCAAAGTTTCATGGCCAAACGTTAGCCGTGTGACTGGCTCGGACCCAGTTGGCTAGCCGTTCGCGTCTTTGTCGCCGACGAGCTGCTGTAGGTGTTCGCCGAGGCGGTCGCGGAACTCGGGTTCATAGGCGTCTTCGGGCGCGTTGCGCACAGCCATGTCGAGCACGTGTGCGTCTTCACCGATCAAGATCCGCCATCGTTTCTCGCGTACACCGTCGAGGATCACGGTGGCTGCGTTACCTGACGATGTTGGAGCAGTGTTGCGAAACATGGCGGCGCGCTCAGCGACATCTGCAGTTATTTCAGCGCCATGTGCCAGCGCAGAGTTGCTGGCGATGCCAGTGCCGATATGGCCAGGCATGACGACACTGCAACAAACGTGTGGCGCATTGAGGCGCAGATCGGTGATCAACGCCTCGGTAAAGCCCTTTACGGCGAACTTCGCAGCGCTGTAGGCGGTGTGGGGCGTCTCGGGACCGATCGACGCCCAGAACCCGTTCACGCTGCTGGTGTTGATGATGTGCGCCTCGTCGGCAGCCATGAGCGCAGGCAGAAACGAGCGACAGCCCCAGTAGACGCCGCCCCAGCAAATGTCGAAGGTGCGCTGCCAACTATCCCGGTCATCAGTGACGAAGCTTCCGGCACCGCCGACGCCAGCGTTATTGAAGAGCAAGTGCACATGATCGGTTTCGTGCTGCGCGAGCACCTCGTCTCGGAAGCGGTCGATCTGTTGTTCGTCGCCGACGTCGCAGAGATGCGTTGTGATCTTGGTGCCGCTCGGCGCTTCGGCCGCACAGAGCCGAGCCGTCTCCGCGAGCGTGTCCTCGGAGATGTCACAGAGCCCGAGGTGCGCCCCTGCCTTGCTCAGCTGAAGCGCGAGCTCGCGCCCCATGCCGTCGCCCGCTCCGGTGACCACGGCGACCTTGCCGGTGAAGTTGTCCATGCGCCCATCATGGTCGATGCGTCAACACGTTCTTCCATAGAACGTGTTGAGCGCAGACTCAGACAAGGCAATGCCGGGCGCGTCATTGAACGCGAATACGGTGAGCATGCGGGTCGTGCCGCCCTTGGTTGGCGTCACGCGATGCATTGAATCGCGGCCACGGAAGAGCACCAGGTCGCCGGGCTCGAACCGTAGTTCCGAAACCGGCTCGTGACCGTCGAGCACGCGTTCGACCCGGTCGAACGACTGCTCGCCCTTGGCGGCATCGCGAACGTTCGCCACGTACTCAAAGCGGCCGCCTGCCTCGGGTGCTTGCAGCAACATCGTCACGGCAAATGATGAATTGTCGAAGTGCCATCCGAGTTCACGCCCGGCCGAAGCGAAGTGCACGTTGATCGACGACACCTCGTCGTCGTAGGGGTGAAGGGCTGCGATGCCGAGCACTGAAGAGAGGAAGTCTCGGAACCGTTGGCTGGCATAGACCTCTCGCAACGGTGAACCCGCCGCAATCTGATCGTCCGCGATCAGGCCTTTGCTGCTGACGATTTGGCGGTTGAACACGTGGTGCGTGGGCAGCGCAGGATTGTTGGGGGTGAGCCACACGTTGTGGGTCGAGTTCGCGTAGTACGCATCGACTTCGCGCGGCGCAGACTCAGCCACGATGGTCGAGATGGCCTCGGCGGTGAAGAAACCGGGTAGAACCAGCGCACCGTCTGCGCAGAGTTGCTCGCGGCACGAAGCCACGTAGGCACTGTCGTTGATTCGATGACGGTCAAGATCGAGGTGCCGCACTCTTCAAGTGTGCCGTACCGCTGCGGGCTTAGGTTTCAATCCATGGCCCGAGCACGGGCTCGACCCGTAGCTCAGGTCGAATCTTTTCGACGCCGATGAGTCGGTCGATCTGCTCGTGAAGATGCCAGATGCGGCGTTCTTGGTAGTTGATGGGGATGCCGGTCAGGGCTGGCGATTCGAGCGACTCTTGCATAGGAGCCATGTTCTGCATGTCCTCGTCCATGATCTGGTTGTAGACCTGACGGCGTGCCGCCCAGCCCGCAGGCAGCTCGTCGCCCTGCCAGTCTTTCTTGGCGTAGTAGATCCAGTCGAGGCGGGTCGTCTCTTTGTCGATCGGCCAAAAGACGTTGATCGGAAACCCACTCGGTCCGAGTGGAATGATCACGTTAGGAAACAGGCTCACCGACGTGCTGGTGCAGTGCGACATTGGCGGGGCGGTGTCGATGATGCCGCTGCCCATCTGCGAGGGCAGGATCTTCCAGTCGTCCCAGCTGCTCATTCCCATTCGTTCGACCTGTTGGCGCGAGTAGGGCGTGATCATGCGGCTGTGGCCATTGGGGTAGAGACCCATCGCGGCGCCGGTGTTGTCGAGTAGCGACACCCCGCCATGGCTGTGAATGTGCTTGAAGTGGTACACCTCGAGGAAAGCCTCGGCGGTGACCTTCCAGTTGCACGGCACGACCACGCTTTCGCGATAGATCTCTCGTAGCGACTCACACTGAAAGGGTGCGAACATTTTGGTTGCCGGGCCGAGCCAGTCGGCGAGGGGAGTGGCCTCGGGGTCAGGGTTGACGAAGACGAAACCGGCGAACGTATCGCAGCTGATTTGGGGCAGACATCGTTGCTCCCAGTCGAGGTCGACAAAGTCGCGCTCATCGGGAAGAGCGACCAACGTGCCCCCATCGATCTCGTAGGTCCACGAGTGGTATTGGCAGCGCAATCGGCGGGCCGAGCCTCGCTCATTGCGCACAACCGGTGCACCCCGATGCTGGCAGGTGTTGTAGAAGCATCGGATCTGGCCGTCGGTGCCACGCACGACGATCATCGGATCCTTGAGGTCTTTGAAAACGAAGTAGTCACCGGGCTCTGGCACGTCTTCGACGCGCCCAGCGATCACCCAACTGCGTCCAAACACGTGCTCTCGTTCGAGCTCGAAGAACTCGTCGCTGGTGTGTCGCTCGACGGCGATGTCATGAAACTTTGGGAAACCCTCAGGCGGAGCCGTTCGCGCGAACTCATAGGCCATGTCAGCCTTTATGCGATCGATCAGAGCCTGATCCATGAGGGTTACCGTTTCAGCTTGAGACCAACGCTGGCTCTTGGGCTGCCGGTGCCTCAGCCTTGGTCGAGAAGACCAATGCGCCGTCGTCGAGCGGCGCCTTGCGCAGAACCTTTTTTTCGATTGAGTAGCGCTGCGGATTGGTCCACGGCTCGCGATCTCCCTGCTGAGGCAGCATGGGCATCATGCGGGCCATGTAGCCCGATGAGAAGTCGTCGATCCACGGGCGAGCGGACATGTTGCGATCCGAAGGTCGCAGCTGCGGGGTGACGACATCGGTGCCGTTGGCTTCCATGTGGTTGAGGATGCGGCAGACGAACTCGCTGACCAAGTCTGCTCGCAGGGTCCACGAGGCGTTGATATAGCCAAACGTCGATGCCATATTCGGAACGTCGCTATAGGCAACGCCGCGATAGGTCCACGACTTTGAGAAGTCGACGGCCTGGCCGTCGACGGTGAAGTCCATGTCGCCAATCGTGACCAGCTGCAACCCGGTGGCAGTGACGATGATGTCGGCGTCGAGATGTTTGCCCGAGGTGAGCGCGATGCCGGTACTGGTGAACGACTCGATCGTGTCGGTGACGACCGAGGCCCTGCCACTCTTGATCGCCTTGAAAAAGTCGCCGTCAGGCATCAGGCACAGACGCTGGTCCCAAGGGTTGTAGCTCGGTGTGAAGTTTGCAGCGACTTCTTCATCGCCGAGCGCTTGGCGGGCCAATCCCAACAGCTGCCCTTTGACCTTCTCGGGGTTCTTGCGGGTCATGTTGTAGAAGAGCTCGCCGCGCCAACTGTTGATCTTGCGGGTGAGCTTGTAGGCCGCCGTCTCGGGTAATACCTTGCGCAACTTTTCAGACATCGGGTTGACCGCAGGTCGCGCCACCATGTAGGTCGGCGATCGTTGCAGCATTGTGATGTTCTCGGTCTCATCGGCCATTGCAGGAATGAGCGTGACCGCGGTTGCCCCCGAGCCGATGACGACGACCTTTTTACCGGTGTAGTCGAGATCCTCGGGCCATTGCTGGGGGTGTACAACTTTGCCGCCGGCTTGTTCGAACGTGTCGCGACCAGCGAAGTCGGGCGTGTAGCCGCTCTTATAGCTGTAGTAGCCCGAGCACATGAACAAGAAGTTGCAGGTCCATACCGTCGGGGTGCGGTCGTCGCCGACGTCGGCGGTGACGGTCCACTGGGCATCGTCGCTCGACCATTCTGCGCTGGTCACGAGATGGCGGAAGTGCATCTGTTTGTCGATGCCGTTCTCGGCAGCGGTCTCGCGCACGTATTCAAGAATCGAGGGACCGTCGGCGATTGACTTGGGCTTGGTCCACGGCTTGAAGCTGTAGCCCAGCGTGTGCATGTCACTGTCGCTGCGTATGCCCGGGTAGCGGAACAAATCCCACGTGCCGCCGAGGTCCGCGCGGCCTTCGAGAATCGCCCACGACCGATTCGGGGAGAGTTTCTGAAGCCAGTACGCAGCCCCGATGCCCGAGATGCCGGCACCGACGATGAGCACGTCGACATGCTTGTCAGCTGAAGTATTCACTCCTCGATGATGGTCCATCGGCGTTGAATCGCCAACTTGGGGTCAGTCCCCTAATGCAATTCAGCTTTTGTTCTTGCGACAATGGGTGGGTGCGCCTGTCGCGGCTTCGGCCTATTGCCGCCATCCTCGGCGTCTGCATCTTTGCTTCGCTGATGTTCGCTCTCGTGTTCAACGACCGAGCCGAGCTCGAACAAGCGGCCGCCCCGCCGAACACCGAGGTGCCAACAGTGACGGGGCCAGCACCTGAAGTACCGACAGCGTCGGTCACACCAACGCCGGCCCCTACGCCGCTGACAATCCCTGACGAGCCGGTGCGCCTCGGGCCGGTGGGGCGACCACGGCCGCTGCGGGCCGGTGAGACGTGCACGGTCGTCGAGCCCGAGACCGAACGGCAGGTAGCCACGTTCGAAGTGCCAACCTCGATGTCCACGGTCGATTGCCGGGTTCTGCAATGGGCGTCGACATCACCACCGATCGGACCGGTGTTGCTCGTTCAATACGAATCGAAGTCAGGCCTGAGCAGTCACTTCGACGCCGGTCCCGACGCATGGCGCCGCCTCGCATCGTTGACGTACACGCCAACTCGTCAGGCCAATAGTTGGCGCGCAGACTACGAGGGAGTCGGAGGCACTCAGCTCGCCCAGATGATTGACGTACGCGGCGTCGGCTCGAGCGACGCCGGCCCAGCAAGTCCTGGGTTGCTTTCGGTGCTTGCGTTCGGTTCGGTAGGCGACGAGGTTGAGGGGCGATTCGATGAGTTGGTGGCGTCGATCGATCTTGACAACCCGCCCGATTTGCCACCCGTTTCGCAGGGTGGATTCTGTGCTGGTGATCAGTGGGTGTTCGAGGTGCCCGCTACGTGGTTCGCGACCGACAATTGCCGAAGCGTCAACACCTCGTCTGAAGACCGGACAGCCTTGCAGTGCGAGTGTGATCCGCCGATTCTTGTGCACGAGCTCGATAGCGGCCAGCCGCTCGTTGAACCGCAGCAGCGCGCCGACGGTCTTCGCTACACAATCGAGGATCGAGGCGGCAGCCGCACTATCGCCGTCGAGTTGCCAACGACCACCTTGCTCATCGACGCACTCGCAAAGCCCGACCACACGCTTCCGGGCCACACGTGGGCCGACACAGTGCAAGCCCAAGACGAAATGTTCGCGAGCCTGCGCCAGCACAGCGCCGAATGTGAAGCGCCATCTGGTGAACAGTTTCGGGCTACCGAAGGCTCGGGCGAGGGAGTACGACTGGTCGGCCAGCCCACGGCTGGCGCGGCCACGGTCACGCGACTGCTGGGTCGCACGCGCCTCACAGCAACGGGTTGCTCTCGTGGGGATTGGCGAGAAGTGCGCGTCGAAGCCGTGCCGTCACTCATCGGCTGGTTGGGGTTGGGCGACCTTGAACCCGTAGCGGTCGTCGAGTGCCCCGAGGGCGGGATCGATCCTGCGATGCGCGAATCGGTTGTCGGCGGTGACTTCGACGGCGACGGTGCTCGTGATGACGCAGCGATTCGCACGTTCGAGACACGCATACCGAGTTCGAGCGAGAACTGGCCCGAAGACGCGAGGCCACTTGAGATCGGGTTTTCGCTCGCCGACGGCACCTTTGCTCGGGGCTTGGTCGAGGGCGTGATCGGATCAATCGGAGATCCACTCATGAACGCTGACCTGCGACCGGTAGGGCTCGACCGCGATGTTCTGCTGATCCAAGACAATCTGCAGACGGCGCCCTCCGGCGACACGATCTTTGTCATCGACATGCACGATTGTGCGCCACGAGTTATAGGTAGCTTTCCGTATCTCTGGGGCAAGCTCATGTCGGCAGACTCCCATTGCACCGCCTCGACGCCTTACGGCGATGTGATCCGGACCTACAGCACCGAGACGATGGCGGTGCGAGCCGATGAGATGGTGCTCGGGCTGACCAGCGACCGTCACTTGCGCTTCGATGGCACTGAGTTGGTCGAGATCCAAGACTGGCAATGGTCCCTCCTTGGCGTCGAAGCGCCCGCGTGTGGTCCTAATCTCGACTCCCTCGTAGGGACGGCCAGTGTGGAAGACCTCGAGACGGGGAATGGGACCGAGCTGGCGGGTCGCTACGACCTAACGGTCGAATTCTCCGACGGTGATGTGGCGAGCGAAGAAATCGTGCTGCACGCGGGTGGTGGCGATCAGTACCGTGCCAGCACTTCAAGAACCGAGGCCATCTTCATGTCGGGACTGCTGCGCATCGCCCGCGAGAGCAGCCTGGAGTTCGAAGGTCGGCTCGAACTTGGCGGCCAACAGCGCTATTGCGAGGTAGCGGGGCGTCCGAGCTGGCACCCCGCTGTCGGGGAGCTGGGTTGGGTCATAGATCTTCCCGAGTGTGAGGCAACCGTTCGGCTAACTCCCACACGCGCCGTGTTTAGTGGAGATCCGTGCGATGCAACGCCACCGGACCCGTCCGAGGTCTGGAACTATTGGCTCAGCGCCGATATCGATGGCGACGGTCTCGACGATCGTGTTCGGCTTCGACCGACCGCTGATGTTCGCGACACTCGTTGGGCCGCGGTTGAGGTGTTAGTCGAACGTGGTGATGGGCTGATTCGCAGGGTGGTGCTGCCCGCATCAGCTACCTCGATCAGCGTCGGCGAGGGCAATGTCAGCGTTGAGCCCATGCGCATGGTCGGGCTCGACCGCGATCTGGTATTGCTCACTAGCGGCGCCGCTGCCACGACGAGCTATCTGCTGGATCTGCAGGCGTGCGAGCCGGTCGTGCATGAGAGGCTGCGCAATGGCGGCCGAGGCGGAGGATGGTGCAGAGCCGACGCTGCGGATGGTGTGGTGCTACGACGATGGATACTTGGCGAATCCGCGACCCAGGGCACGGTTGCATTTAGCGACGATGAGCTTGTGTTCGAAGGTGGCGCCTTGGTAGCACGCCCGGCAGACGCTGAGAACCCGGCCTGTGGCCCTGAAGTCTCGATGGTGCTCGAGCGTGTAAACGCGGACCTGCCCGGCGCAGAACTGGCGGGCGACTAGGTGTTGCAGGTCGACTGGGAAGACGGCAGCACCCTAAAGCGCGCGGTGGAGCTCGTTGCGGCGGGAGGCGACCGGTACCTCGTCGAGAGCCAAGAGGAGTTCGATCAAGGCGACGTCTGGCGGGTGATGCGTGATCCTGAAGATCGCGATGTGCGTATGGCTGGCACCTTGCTTGCTACTGAAGGTGAGCTTGGCTGGCAGTGGGGCCAGACCTATACCCGAACTGCGACGAATCAGAACGCGTGCGTCGTTCGGCTGCCCTTCATCGCGAATGGCGACGGAATGTGGGTAGTCGACAGTGCGGAGTGCGGAACGACCCTTACATTGACGCTCACCTGACAGCTGATTGGGTCTGCCCCCTAATGCAATTCTGCTTTCGTTCTTGCGACGGCGGTGACGGTCAACTGGGCATCGTCGCTCGACCATTCAGCGCTGGTCACGAGATAGCGGAAGTGCATCTGTTTGTCGATGCCGTTCTCGCCTGGTTTCTCGCACGTACTGAGATGCCGGCACCGACGATGAGCACGTCGACATGCTTGTCAGCTGAAGTATTCGCTTCTCGATGATGGTCCATCGGCTGATTCGCCAACTTTGCTGGCACACAGCAGCGATCCAGCGTGCGACCAGCACCGCTGCGCCAAAGCATCAGTAGGTTTAGGTCGATGGCAGTGGTACTTGGAGATCTACTCGATCACGCAGCGAAACTGAATCCGGCGGGAGGCGTGGTGGCCGCCGACTCGACAGTGCACTCGTGGGCCGCTCTCGATGTTGCCGCTAACCGGCTAGCAAGCTGGTTAGTTCGCCAAGGGGTGGGGGCCGGCGATCGGGTGGCAGTGCTGCACCCCAAATCAGTGTCGTCATTTGTGGCCGTCCACGCAATCGTGCGTTGTGGAGCGATCATGGTGCCGTTCGACCCGCTTGGACCCAAAGAGTCGGTCGAAGCAGTGCTCGACTTTTGCGAACCCGCGGCAATAGTCGGGGCGGCAGAAGTGCTGGCGGTTCGAGCGCCAACGTTTGCAGCCTCGGGTCGAGCGCACCTTGTGCTCAGCGGTGATAGCTCGAAGCTCGTCGGACTCGGCGTCGACGAAGACCTGATTTTCGCACTGAGCGACGCGATGGATACCGACCTGATCGACCTGCCAGAGGTTCGAGTAAGTGACCCGGCCTACATCATCTTTACCTCGGGTTCAACCGGCGAGCCCAAGGGAATCTTGCATACCCACGGCAGTGCAATGGCCTACGCCCAAAACGCTCTGACAGCGCATGGTCTGACGACCGGCGACCGTGTTGCCGGCACATCGCCGTTGCACTTTGATATGTCAACGCTGGAGCTCTACGTGACGCCACTTGCGGGGGCCACCGCCGTGACGATCACCGAGGGCGCGCTGCGCTTCCCAGCATCTTTGAGTCAGCGGTTCGAAGACACCGGCATCACGGTGATCTACGCAGTTCCCTACCAGCTCCGTCAGCTATCGATGCGTGGTGATCTCGTCAATCGCAATCTCTCGGCTCTTCGACAAATCAGTTTCGGTGGCGAGCAATTCTCGCCCGGCGCACTACATGAACTCGCTCATGCGCTTCCGCCGGCCGAGCTCATCAATGTGTATGGGCCCGCCGAAACCAATGGGATCGTCAGTCATCGTTGGCCGCCTCACCCGACAAACGTCAACGAGGTGCCTATTGGCACCACCTGGCCCGAGGTCGATGTTCGGATCGTCGACGAAAGTTTCGACGACGTTGGTGTTGGTGATCCGGGTGAGCTGCTCGCTGCCAGCCCATCGCAAATGACGGGCTACTGGAGGCGTCCAGACTTGAACGAACACTGCTTTGTTTCGGCAAACGATCGCCGGTGGTACCGCACGGGTGACATCGTTCAGTCTGATGGGCATGGTGTGCTCCATTTCCTGGGTCGCGCTGATACGCGCGTCAAGGTTCGGGGCGTGCGCCTCGAGCTTGAGACCATTGAGAGCGTGCTGAGCGATGCGCCGGGCGTCGAGAGTGCGGTCGCTGGTGTGCAAGAAGATGCCCAAGGCATTCAGCACGTAGTGGCATGGGTGTTAGCCCTTACCGGTGAAGAACTGTTGGTCGATGAGATACGGCGCTGGTGTTCAGCACGCTTGCCAAGCAGCGCTGTTCCGAGCGAGATACGCATCGTTGATTCCTTTGCGTCGACTCAAACGGGAAAAATCGACCGCAAATCGCTGCGCGAAGGCCTAACGGACTAGTGCGCGTTGCGGTCACGGGAGCCAGCGGCACGCTTGGCGGCGCCATTTATCAGCAGCTGGTCGCGAGCGGCCACAAGGTCGTTGCGGTCGGACGCACCCCAGTCGGCGCTGGTTTCATCAAGGCTGATCTTGGTGATCCGGCGCACGTCGCAAAAGCGACCCAAGGGATTGACTGGCTGATCCACGCCGCTGGCAAAGTCGGGGATCAAAATGGGGATCAGAGCAATGTCGAGATGGCAGCGGCCATAGGCGCTGGAGCTAGCGATTGCCGCATCATCAACCTGTCAAGTGTCGCCGTGTACGGCTACACGCCGAACAGAATCGTGACCGAAGCCGACATCTGTCAGCCAGCAAGTGCCTACGGGTTGTCGAAGCTGGCTGCTGAGGCAGCGCTCGACGAGCGCGCTGCGAGCGTCTGTCACCTGCGAATCGGCAACGTGTGCAGCTCTGCCAGCACCCTGCAAGAACTCAGTGGTTCGTCGAGAAGCCTGGTCCGTCTACTACGAGCGAACGAAGTCTTGAACGCCGTCCTTGACACAGATGTCGCCGAGCTCGTGGGCTACCTCATCGACATGTCCGGCGATCTTGTGTCACGTGTCAACGTTGTACGGCCCGACTTGGGGCATAGGGCGATTCGCTCGCTTGCTGGACCGGTAGGACCATTTGGCATCCCCGATCGATTCGTTCCGGCCCGTGCATCGCACTTGGTGCGGGGTCTGCGAGGCGTGCCGTCGCTGCCAAACAAGATCTTCACCAGCTCGGTGCTCGACCGGATCGGGTTTTCGTATCGCCCGCTCGAGGTCGCGGCGCCACAGCTTTGGGATCAGATCGCTCACGCCTAGATGGGTGTACACCTCGCTATGTCGGCGAGGGCTTAGCGTTGTTCAGTAACCCTTCGATAACCCGAACCCCCTCAGCGCGAGCCTCGTAGTCGAGGATCACACGTGACAATCGATTGATGGGACCCGCTGTCGACCCGCTGGCCAGCTCGGCTGCGTCGTCTGCGAGCCGATCGGCAGTAACCGTCTCTCGATCGCGTACGACCCCCAAGTGGAAGTGCGTCGTGCGAGCTGCGATACCCGCCATGTCGGTCTTACCCGTATGCATGATGATCGACGGAACCCCGAACCGCAGGCACTCATAGAACGTGCTTGCACCGCCAGTGTGCACGGCAACGTCGACCTGGCGAAGAATCTCAGTCTGCGGTGCATCATCAAGCACGAGAACCCGGTCCGCTTCGACATCAAGGTGGAGACCAGCGCCTTGGCTTCCTAGGCCGAGAATGAGTCCCCATTCAGGTTTGGACCGAAACGCGTCTGCCACCATTTGGTAGTACGACTGGTTTGCAGCTTGTAGCGACCCCATCGAACAGTAGGCCAGTCTGCTTCCCGGCTGCCCAAATCGCAGCAAGAATGCCGACAGTTCGCGGCGCGTCTCGGCGGTTAGCGAGCGTTGGTACCTGGACTGGTCAATGCATGGTCCAATGTGGATCACTCCCGCTGGCGAGCTCTGATCGAACTCGAGCTCCTTGGCGGTGAAGCTGATAACCGGAGCGTGCGTGTAGGTGTGAGGGTGGACCCATTCGTGGCGACTACTGATGGCGCTCAGGTCAACGCCGAGGTTGCGAGCCATGGTTCGAACACTGTTGAGATCAGAAGTGTTGACGTGCTGTGGCAACACCCGAGCGAGCGCTGCGCTGCGAACCAGGGGTCCAAGCGCTTGACGCAACCGACGCCGAGCGATCAAGTCGATCCAGGCCAGACCTGTTCGGGGTATGTCGCGGCGCCCACGAGCGACGATGTCTCGATGCATAGGTGGGCGCTTCCAGGATCGCATCGGATCATGCCAGGACAGCGTCAGAAGCGTTGGAAGACGAAGATGACGAGCGGCGAGAACGAGCCCGTGCATCTCCATATCGACGACCACAAGGTCGGGCGAGAGCTCGCTCAGTACCCGCACTGATTCGTCGAGCTCAAGCACCTTTGCGCGAAGGTGTCGAGCCCGCCGAACACTGCGGAGATCGCCGCGCTCGGCGCGTAGGTTGCGCAGCTCGGCGACCGCGTTCGGCCCGTCAGCGAGCAGTATGAATTTGGCGCCAATGTGCTCGACTGCTGAACCAACGTCGCGGAACGAAACAAAGGTGACGTCGTGACCTCGATCGACAAGTTGGCGTGCCAGCGCCGCAGTGTTGTTCAAGCCACTGCGGAGCCCGTGTACCGCAAACACCAACCGTGCCACAGAACCAGAGTACCGATCTGGAGAGGCCACCCGGATCGTGCGTTACCCGCCCCGTTGTCGAATTCTGGCCCATGTGACTCGGAGAGCAAGCCAATAGAAGATCGGGCGTTGCAGGGGCTGCCGTTTCCACCGGGCGCTAAGCACGCGCCACGCGTCATCGAAATTCTCGCCCTCGATGTATGGGCCGACCACCCGGCGAGACCACGGAATCCAGCTCATATTCCAGAGATGTATTGCGGCGGTCTCGGGGTGGGCGAAGCTCTCGGGGTCGACATCTCGTCGGGCGCTTGCTTCCCACGGGAACGGATAGAAAAATCTCGGTGGATAGATGCAGATTTCGCCTGAGTTTGGGTTCCCGATGCCCGTGATTTCGTCGCTCGGTATCACGCCGTGGTCAGCGAGCACCTTGGTGATGATTCGGGGAATCGTCTCGAGCGCCTGTGGGTCGTAGGTGGTGCTGCGGTAGTACTCGCACAGACGATGGATCACCGGGTGATCTCGTTGGGCGCCGATAATTGCCGCGTTGACGAACTCGGCGCTCTCGGCCCCCGCGAAAAACCCATGGTCGAGGAAGGGCTCCAAGCTGTCGACGACGAGCATGTCGGTATCGAGATACACCCCGCCGTGCTCGCGCAAAATCTCGACTCGCGCTGCGTCTGAGGCAAAAGCCCAGTTCCTGTCTGCAAGCGCGTCCGCGATGTAGGGCAGATGCGTCGGAGCATTGGACTCGTCCCAACGAACGATCGTGAAATCAGGCAAGCGCTCGCCCCAGCTAGCAATACAGCGTTCGACGACGTCGGGATAGGGCTGTCCGCCGAACCAGCAGAAGTGGAGCGTGTTGGGTATCACGGCCACAACAGCGACGTGTCGGGCAGCTGAGCACAGAACGATTCGTCGGCCTCAGCGGTATAGGCCTCACGCCAGGACTCGACTTGCCCGTCATTGGGCATGATGCCGATGCGTTCGTCGATCGTTCTGAGTGGCCGCAGCGACTGATTCGAGAAGAACCTTTCGTGCAGTTCGCGATGAACGATCTCGGGCTCGAGGACAAGCTGTTCGTAACGCACGACGAGGATGCGAGGATTGGCCTGGGCCATCTCAAGCCACGACGTCACATGTCGGTGCCAGTGCACGGCGATTGTTACCGGATCGGTGGCCCTGATCTCGGGCGCCGCGTGCCAATCAAGGGGGCTACACAGAAACTCTTCGAACGTCAGTCTCGCCTTGGTTTGGGCGCTCAAGAAGTGGGGCGATCGCCATATCGAACGGGCGACTGCTCGTCCGTCGCGATAGATGTAAACCGCTGGGGCCCGACCCAGGGGGCCAGCGGCGGCGAATCCGTGACCGCCAAAGAGTCGGCCGTATGGGTTGCCGTCTTGGTTGATCTGTCGGTTCGACCAATGGCCCCACTTCACTGGCCGTACTGCGAGATCGCGCTGTGGATAGAAGTTCTCGGCGATGAACGCTTCGGCAAGATGAGTGCCCGATCGGGGGTGCGAGGCAACCTTGACCAGATGACGCACGCCGTCATGTCTGATTCGATGAACAGTGCGCCGAAGGCGCCGGGCCAGTCCTCGGGCCCCCGACGGTCGTGACATCTGGAGCAAGGCTAATCGGTTTGGGTGCTTGCTGTCTTCGCCGAGGCGTCGCAACTGTACGATCGTCCCTTACGCCACGATTCAAGGAGCTGCGTGCGTAAGACCGAATTCACCGGTGATCTCGCAGTCGGCGCGTTTGACAACGAAACGAGTCGGGGCGACGCGTGGCGCGCGTATCGGTTCGCCATGCGAAAATCATGGCTGGCGTCGCGTTGGGTGACAGTCGGCGTCGTCGTGTTACCGATTCTTGCCGGGTTGTTTCCGGCCGCGATTGCGCTCGTGCTACGCGAACTCATCAACGAGATCGACGGCGCTGGCGATCGATCACGGCTTATCTCGCTGGTGATTCTGAGCTTTGCGATGGCTTACCTGTTGGCGTTCATTACTCCGCTTCGCCGAGCGATTGAACTCATGAATCAGGAACGGCTCGAACAGCAGCTGCAGGTTGATCTGCTCGAAAAATCCGACACGCTCGACTTTGCCTATTTCGAACAGCCCCTCGCACGCGACCGAATCCACGAGGCCTTCGAGCGCCCGGGGTTCGCTGTTGCCGGTGTACTCAGCTACTCGGCGATGAGCGTGTCATCGGCGACGACCGTTGTTTCTCTCGTCGCCGTGCTCGGCAGTATCGACCCATGGCTACTGCTGCTCTTGCCGCCCGTTGGTCTGCCCTACATTCTGCACCGGTGGTGGCTGACGAAGATTCGCTTTGCCAGAATGCGGACCCAGCGCCGAGCTCGCCGCTGGGCCGAACACTTCAGCGAAGCATTGATCGACGAGCGCCGACTGCCTGAGAGCCGGCTGCTCGACCTGGGCCCGCTGTTTCGTCGGCGCGTCGACGAGAATCTCGGAGCAGTCGTGCGTGAGAGCCGTGCAATGTATGGCCGCGAGCTCGTAGCTTCGCTGGTGTTCAGCGCGTTCGTGCTGTTGATTATCTACCTCTCGCTGTGGCGCGTCGTCGGTCAAGCCGTTGACGGGCTCGTCACCATTGGTGATGTCGCAATCTTTGCCGGGGCGGTGGGCGCAGTGCGCACGGCAATCGATCAGATGGTGCTGGCGGTTGGACTCGTTCGCTGGGATCTGCTGACTACCGCAACGATTCTCGAAGTTCTCAACCTCTCCGACGCCATTGCAGACCCCGGCGATGCTGAGAGCGCCCACGCCACCGCCGATCGGGCGAGTCGGGACTCGGCCGATGCGCTGCGTGGTGCGCGGGGGCTCGTGGTCGACAACGTGTCGTTCCGTTATCCAGGGACGAAGGACAAGGTGCTCCATTCGATCGATCTCACGATCGCAGCAGGCGAGGTTGTCGGCCTCGCTGGAGCGAACGGCAGCGGCAAGACGACACTCGCCAAATTGGTCACTGGGCTCTATCAACCGCAATCGGGCGAAGTGCGCCTTTGCGGCAGAACAACTACCGACCTTGATCGTCAGGGCATCCGCGAGCGGGTCGCGTGCGTGTTTCAACAGTTCGGCGTCTACGAAGGCACTGCAGCTGAGAATCTGGCACTGGGCGACTGGGAGCGGCTGCTCGCTGATCGGTCAGCTACCGAGGCCTTGGCCGAGAAAGTTGGTGTCGACGCCATCGTCAGAAAACTGCCAAACGGGCTCGACACCAAGCTCGGCAAGGCATTTGGCGAAGCGCAGCTCTCGGGTGGCCAAGAGCAACGGTTCGCCATCGGCCGGGCGTTTGCTCGCTCGGCACCGATCATGATCCTCGACGAGCCGACGGCAAACCTCGATGCCGATACCGAGTTCGAGGTCTTTCAAGATTTCACTGAGCTGGCACGTGGTCGTGCAACGCTATTGATCTCGCATCGCTTCTCGACGCTCGCTCTCGCCGATCGGATCATTGTCCTAGATGACGGTCGAGTTGCGGAGCAGGGCACCCATGAGGAACTGCTTGCCCACGAGGGCCTTTACCGACGCATGTATGAACGAGCTCGCCAAGATCGCTGATGCCGCCTCGACGCCAAGTAGTCCCCAACAACCCGCGTAGCGAGGTGTTGGCTATGGCGTGAGTCCAAGAGCGGTCGAGATCGCCGGGGGCCAGTCAGCAACCTCGACGCCGTAACGGCCGAACAGCGCTAGAGCAAGTCGCTCGATGCCCACGCCGAAACACGCACTCACCGTCGGGCCGATCTCCGACGACAGTTCGAAGGCCGAAGCAAAATGATCGTGGTGGTAGTTGACCGACGAAACTGCGACGCGAGGCTGGTTCGGCACGAGAGCAGTCGAGAGCTCATGCTTCGGGGATTCGGTTGCCTTAACTGAAGCGACGCCATCGCCGAGGAAGAACGGATCAAAGGCTTCCTCCCACTCATCGTGTATTCCTAGGGTCGAGAAGAACTTGCTGATCGCAACTCGCCCGCTCGCCATAAAAGCTTCGACCACTGCTTGGGATCCGACCTGGACGCAATCGAGCTGCTGGAAGCTTCGGAAGCGCCCAAGCTCGGTCGAGCGCTCGTTGCGAAAGCATGTTGCGACGGCCATCGCCCTGAAACCGCTCGGTCCTACCGGCTTAGGAACGAGGTCGTAGACACCGTGGCACGCGGTCGGTGTCATTGCGAACAAAGGATCGTCGAACGGAGTTGCCCATGTCGGGGGCCCAGACGAAGCGACCTGTGCCCCGGCGGTTGGAGCGATCCTCGAGGCGAAGTCGCGCACAGAGCCGTCGAATCCCCCAACTACGCCGAGAAGGTGTGGGAACGCTAGGACATACCCAGCTCTCCGCACGACCTCGAGCGGCAAGACCGGCGGGACTGCGATGGTGGCGTCGACCGGGTCGAATAGCGTTCGCAACGAGGCCAGTAGGGCGTCGCGAATCTCGGGCATCTCAGCGCCATCGCGGTACACGCCGGGTGCGATCTCGACTAGTAAACCCCGCGTGGTCAGTTGCTCCATCATCGCCAAGCACGGTACAACCACGTCGCGAGAATCCCAGCCCGAGACGGGCCGGTTATCCTCGCCGCAGTGACTTCGTCGGTCGAATCGGTTCAAGCGCTCACTATGACGCCGCTCCAACGGCGTTTGCTGGCGGCGCAACTTCGGAACCCATCGTCACCAGCGCTCAACATGGGTCTGCTGGTGAAGTTCGCAAGGATCGATGCTGACCGGTTGGCAGCCGCGTTCGACCGCGTTGTCGATCAATCCGACCTGCTCCAGTCGTTCGTGCAGGTAGGCGCATCGAACGGTCAACTCGTCATCGAACAAGGTCGTCCAAGGCAGCAGACCGAGTTCTCTGTCGTCGAGCGGGACTCGGTCGACGAGTGGGCTCATAGCCAGGTCGCAGCGCCCCTTGAGCTAGAGCGGGGCGTGTACCGAAGCGCTATCGCCACGCATGGCGACGGCACGGTCAGCTGGTTATGCCTCATCCATCACATCGCTACCGACGCAACTGCATCATCGCTGGTCGTCGAACAGACCGTCAATGCCTATCTCGGAATCGATCCACCCCGTTCGTCATTTTCGACGTGGGTCGATGCCCGACTTGACGAACACGCTCCCGAGCCGTCCTCGGCGGCCCATCGAAGCGTTTCTGGTCACGATCGCCACGATGGGCGTGCTGATCGTGAATCAATCGACGCTGACATCGCAACATTGGCCACTGCTGCGGTGCGAGGCCAGTACCAGTTCTTTTCCGACGATCTGGGTACCACCGCGTTGCTCATCGCTGCGTCCGCCGTTCTCCTCGCAAGTGAGGGTGTAACCACGGCACGGATCGGGGTGCCCGTGCACCACCGAACCGACGCCGCCGCCCAGCAGTTGCTCGGTCCAACCCTAAACATTCACCCACTTGAACTTTCGCTCGATCCGAGCGAACCGTGCGCCGCTCTGCACGGTCGAGTGTGTCGTTCGCTGCTCGACACGCTTGGCAAAGCACGCCCAGTCACCAATCACCGATCGGATTTCTCGGCGGTGATCAATGTGATCTCGCGCGCGGCGATTGCTGCACCCGAAGAGCTCCCGTTCAGCGTCGAATGGATGCCTACCGGCGCGATCGATCCTGACATTGGCTTCCAGGTTCACGCGACGAGCTACGCAAGCGGCAGCGATCCCGACATCGCGTTCGAGAGCCCGGCGACTCGCAAGATTGGTCAGTGGCAGCAGGCGCTCGAGTACCTCATCAATGCCGCCGAAAGCGCTGTTGGAGACTTTCGACCTAGCTTCGGCGACGAAGTGAGTCTGGCGGGACATGGCGATGGCGATGCAGCTCAACCAATCGCCACTGACCCGGCGCCGCCATCATCGACATCATCGAATGGTGTTGTGATGGCTTCGGGAGCGACGACAAGTGTCGAGCGCGAGCTAGTGAAGCGGTGGCAAGCGGCGCTTGAGCGCGACGACGTTGGTATCGACGACGACTTCTTCGCACTGGGTGGCGACAGTCTCGGTGCAATCGCGATGCTGCTTGCCCTGTCCGAGGATCTGGACTTCGAACTTCACGACGAGATCTTCAATCACAGCACGATCCGCGAACTCGCTCAGGTCATCGATTCCGATGGGCCAACCCGGCGCGTGCGTCCGCCCTTTCCCCAGGCACTCAACCTGTCGCCCCCGCCGCTGTCATCTGCTGAGCTGAGTATTCGCTACGAGGCCGAGCAGGCGGGCGGCCGCCTCGGTCTGAATCTGTGCCGCCATTACGAAGTGGGGGAGTGGGTCGACCCCGATCGACTCGCCGTCGCGGTTCGATCGACGGTTGCGCGCCACGCTGCGCTGCGTTGGAATCACGATGAGCCGCGCCTCGAACTTGCAGTCGACGAGGTCGTCGAGATCTGCACGCTGTCATCAATCGCCGGGCCACCGAGTGATAGCTCGCTCGATGCTCTGGCCCAAGAATCCCTCGATCTCCGAGCGGGGCCGTTGTTGCGGGTCCACTCGTTCTCGAGCCTTCACCTCAGCACCGTGACTCTGGTACTCCATCACGTATGTGGCGACAAGGCGTCGCTTGATGTGCTGTGGCGAGAGATCGATGCCGCCTATCACGGCCACTCAATCGCCGAACCCGAGATTGAGGTCCATGACCTTCGTGCTTGGCAGCAGATCGACGCAGAGCGCCATCTCGCGTGGTTTGAGAACGCACTTGCTGAACCCATTGCTCAGGTTACCCAGCTGCGTCGGCTTGATCCGAGCCGAGATGGACTGTTAACAGTCGCATCCGACATCACAGCGACCGACCTCGACGAACAAAGTAGAGGCATGCCCGCAAGCGTTGTCTTGGCCGCATCGGCCGCTGCATTAGCGCCATGGTTCGGCGGAGCGGTCGAAGTGTGCTTCGTTGCCTCGACTCGCGACCATCCTCTAGCGCAAGACCTTGTTGGCTATTTGCTGAATCCGGTTCCGGTGCGCATCTCGGCAGATCCGACCGACACGCTAACTCAGATTCACGAGCGGGCTCATGAGGCTCTGGCCGATGTCTTGACTCACCGATCGGTGCCGTTCGCCGAGGTGCGGAGTCGGATGCACCGCGTCGGGTTAAAGGCCCCGGAGCCGAGGTTTCTCGTATCGCTCATCGATCACCCGCCAGCTACCTTTGGCAGTGGCGCTGCCAACTATCGACTTGTCTTCACCGGCAAGGCGGTGGCCGACGCGTCATTCTTTCTGAACCGGTCGGGCGACGCCGTTTCTCTGCAGCTCGAATTCGACGGACATGCGGTGGGCCCCGACTCGGCTCAGGTCCTGATGCGCCGGTTCGAGCGCGCCGTTCACGCGTTGCTCCACGACCGTGAATCATTGGTCGGCGATCTCGCTTCGACAGAGTCGAGAAGCTTCGCGACTGGGGGACCGCCAGTTGGTGCTGGACTGGTGCTCGACAGCATCGTCGAGCTCACCAAAGCCGTCGAAGACGGTCCTGCGTTGAGCTGCGAAGACCAGCACCTCACGTGGAGTCAGCTGGGGTCAAGGGCAGCGCAGGTCGCTGCTGGTTTGGGGCGCCATGGACTCGAACGAGGGCAACGAGTCATCGTGCATCTTGAGGCGTCTGAGTTAGTACCCGTGGTGATGCTCGGCGTGCTGGCAGCTGGCGGAGTGTATGTTCCCGTCGACCCGAACCACCCCCAAGGCCGCCGCCAGGCGATGATCGCCGCCACCGCTCCGGCTGTTGTGCTGACCGACTGTGGCGCTGCTGATGATGTTCAGGCAAACGCGCTGTCGATCTCTCGCCACGAGTTCGATGGTACGCCTTGGTCAGATGATCTGAAGCTCACCCGAAACCCGATGGTCACTGGATCAGATGTCGCCTACGTCGTCTTCACCTCAGGTTCGACCGGCACGCCGAATGGGGTTGCGATCACCCACGCTCAGATCTCGAAGAGCACGGCGGCTCGATCTCGGGTCTATCCGCGGCCACCCAAACGCTTTCTGCTGCTCTCGAGTCCTGCATTCGACAGCAGCATGGTCGGGCTGTTCTGGACACTGGGCCACGGCGGAACCTTGGTTATTGCACCCGCTGCTATCGCAGCCGATCCCGACGCGCTCGTTGAACTGATTGCGGCTGAACGGCCTACTCACCTGTTGTGCGTACCGACGCTCTACCGGCTCTTGCTCGCTCGCTCGAACCCAGCGCAGCCCTGGGTCAAGCACGCCATTGTTGCTGGCGAAGCCTGCCAACGTGATCTGGCTCGGATCCACTTTGACCAGTTCGCCGACACTTCGCTAACGAACGAGTACGGGCCCACCGAAGGGACCGTGTGGGCGAGTGCACACCACCTCGATGGCTCCCGCGACGGTCTGGTTCCGATCGGCATGCCGATTCCAGGCATGTGGGTCGCGATCGTCGATGCTGCCGGTCGTGTTTGCGAACAGGGTGTCGCCGGCGAGTTGGTGATTGGCGGCGAACTCGTGAGCGACGGCTATGTCGGCGACGAACACAACCCGGCTTTCGCATCGATGCCCATCGGCCTCCCAGCGGCGGCAACCGGTCGCTCGTTCCGTACCGGCGATCAAGCTCTGATGCTCGATGACAACCTTTGGTTCTTGGGCCGAATCGACGATCAGCTCAACATCGGCGGGGTTCGGGTAGACCCCGGCGAGGTCGAATCGGTATTGAGTCGGGCACCTGGCGTTATGAACGTAGCGGTGCTCGCAACCGACCGCCGCGGTTTTGAGGAACTCATCGATGCAGCCGAGAGTGAGCAGGTGGCGAGCGCAATGCAACGGGCATTGGCGAGTGGCGGCCCGGCCGACATAGCGCTCCTGAACGAACTCAGGAACATCAGCGCGCCCCGGCTCTCAGTCGTTGCCCATGTAGAGGGTGAGTCTCTCGACGAAGCTCAACTCAGATCCCTCGCTGCCACACACCTGCCAGGCACGGCCCGGCCTAGCAACTACGTGTTGCACGATGAACTGCCCCGCGGGCCCACCGGCAAAATTGACCGCAGTGCGCTCGAACAGATTGCTCAATCACCTACCGAGCGACCGGCAAACGACGTCCAGCGTGCCACAACAGCTGGAATGACCCCTGCGGCGGTCGCATCGATCTTCGGGCGGGTTCTCGGTCGCAGCGACATCGACGTGCACCAGTCGTTCTTCGACGCCGGTGGGGATTCGCTCGCCGCCTTCGAAGTCGTTCGCCTACTTGAACGTGAGCTCGGCCATAGCCTCACATTGCGAGCGGTGCATGAGTCGCCAACCGCTGACGGTCTCGCTCGCTCACTCGAAGTGTTCCACTCGCGGTCGACTGGCGAGCTCGTTGCAGATCTCGTCGCGCAGACGCTCAGCTCGGCCGAAGTTGTCCGACACCACGCCTTTTTCCTGCATCACATCGGTCCGTCCGGCGTGTTGGCCTCGGGGTTGGCCGATGCGCTCGGCGACACCGTGTCCGTTACAACGATTATCGATGCGCGATCGGTTCACATGCCCTTCGAGCGGCCTCGCCCCGGAACTCGGTTTGCTTCGGTGAGCGATTTGAGTAGGGCGTACGCGGACGAGATCGAGCGGCTTCGACCAGCGGGGCCAATTGTCGTCATCGGATTCTGCCAAGGCGGTATCTACGCCCACGAGGTAGCGGCCGAATTGGAGAACCGAGGTCGATCCGTCGAGCTTCTCGTTGGCATCCGAGACTGGCACGCACCTGATGGTGGACATGTGCCGATCGAGCGAAACACTGGGGCCATTCGACTCGTGGCCAGGACTGTCGAGCAACTTGTTGCCGGACGCCAAACCTTTGGCTCCTTCTTCGGCTCGAAGTTCCGGCGCGTGGCAGCCTATGCATCGACTGCGGCTCGAATCGAGACCCCGTGGTCGCACACTCGTCGTATCGGCGTCCGCACGTTCGCGGATCACGACGCCCACGCATTCAGTGCCCACCGAGTACCAACACTCATCGTCCGGTCGAGCCACGATCCCTACACGCCGAGCAGCCTCGGCCAGCAAGGATGGGCATCTGTGCTCGACAACTACAAGATCACCTATGTACCCGGTGACCCTTCAATTGGCGAGGTTGTGGCCGATGTCGCAGATCGGATCATCGAAGCACTGCTCGGCTCCGGCATGCCCCACTCGCCATGAGACTGCGAGATTCGTTGGCAACCATCGCCGCCCGGCCGTCACGGCGGCCGCCGCCCGTCGTCGTAGTCGGGATGCACCGCTCGGGAACGAGCGCAGTGTCGCGACTACTTCACGATGCAGGCGTCAATATGGGATATCGCCAAGATGGCAACGGTGAGTCGCTGTTCTTTCTGCGGATCAACCACTGGCTGCTGAGGCAGTGCGGCGCAACCTGGGCGAACGTCGATCAGATTCCTGAACTCCTGGCTGAACACGCTGATGCGCTCGAGCCGGTGGTCGAGCGTCGGATCCGATCGTTAGCTTCCATTGAGCATTTCGGGTTGCGACCGGAAACAGGCCCGTGGGGCATCAAGGATCCCCGCATATCGATGCTGTACCCGCTCTACGATCGCCTTTTCCCCGAGTGCAGATTCGTGGTTGTCAGCCGCCACGGCGTCGATGTTGCTCAAAGCCTGCGGTCGCGAGCAATCGCATCGGCTGCATTTGTCGGTGGCGATGCTGTCACGCCGCTATTTGGCGTTCGGCAACCGAGATCTAACCGCATGCAGAATGCTGTCGTTGCATCAGACCTCGATCGCAACCTCAGGTTGTGGAGTCGCTATCAGGAGTCGCTCGAAGGCCTTGAACCCACTGTCGGCGGCCAGCGGGTGCTGCGGCTTCGGTTCGAAGACCTTGTTCGGAATCCAGCGCACGATCTGAAGCGGCTATCGGACTTTGTTGGCGTGACAGTTGTTGACACGGGCCTCAACGCTGATCGGGCGTTCGTATTTGAGAGTTCGCCCGATCTTGCTGCGTTCGCTCGAACTAGAGCCAGGGAGCTATCGGCATTCGGCTACCAGGCGACTCGCGATTGACTTCTGCTATCCACGCCGGCTCCTCAGCCGCTCGTGCCCCGAGCAGCGCCACAGCAATAAAGAGGTGAACGTACACGGATTCGAATGTCGGATTGACCAATGACGTAAGCAACAGGTAGAGCGTCGCTGGGTAGAGAACCAGAATCGCGGGGTCGTCGACCGAGCTGACTGCGGCGCGATGGAGATACACGAGGGCAACAGCCATGCCAGCAACAAGGAGACCGAATCCAAATATGCCGAGCTTCGCGAGCAGATTTAGATAAGAAAGTTCGACGAGGTAGGGCCGTGGAATATCAACCGTGCGCCACCCTCGCGCCAGTTCTGGATTCCGGTAGCCGAGTCCTGACCCGAGCAGCGGCGAGTCGATCCATTCCGTGATGAGAGTTCGCACTTGGCGGCCACGCAGGCCCGCACCGCTTGTGAGGTCGCGTCGGGTGCGCTCTATCAGCGACGACACTGGACCCGTGCGAGCCAGCAACGGCGATGCCAGCACCGTCAGCAGCGCGCCACCCCCGATCCAACGCCAAGGCCGTACACCGCTCGACCGTCGGCCCATCACGACATATGCGACCAGTCCAATGATGAGAGCCAGGATCCAGCCGCGAGCGCTTGAGATCACGACCGCCCACCCGCAGGCAACAGCCAACCCATAGCTCCATCTGCGTTTCGTTTGATTCCCATAGGCCAGCCAAAACAGGCACCCTAAGCCACAGAAGGAAACACCGTTTGGGATGATCCGGTTGTACCACTCGAGTTGTTCACCGCTGTTGATCGCCACGACGACAGCGGTGTAGGCCGCAGGAAGCGTAAAGCCAATGCGCATGACCGAGACGAGCCGAGTCCATTGCCAGCGGGTTGGGATCGGCATTCCCAGCGCAACCACGTAGGGAACCACGAACTGGCCGTGCGCGAGTGCGTACCGGGTTTCAGACTCGCCGACAATGCCCCACGCAGCTCCAATCGCAACGGCACCCGCCATGAGCGATACCGCGTTGACGATGTGTCTGCGCTCGGCAACCATCTTGGCTTGAAACACTCGAAGAGCGGCAAGGGCGGCGCCTACGCTCACGGTGAGCATGATCGACAGTCTCGATGCGGAGCCAAGCGTCGACTCGACAGCATCTGGCACGTATTGGGCCAATTGCCGGTCACCAATCGGCAGTCCTCCAACACTTGGCTCCATGAACGCGATCAAGAACGTGAGCCCGCAGAGCCCGAGCGCGAACATTGAGAGTGCCGGTGGCCACTCGCCCGACTGATATTTGAAGCGATGCATCAGCGACGCCGTCTGCGTGCCGACACTGCAGAGTGAGCCAATCGTTGCACGACTTGACCAATCAGCGCCGCTCGCGATGCGAACGCCTTCGATAGATTTCGTTTATGCGTAACCGCACGGGGATGGCGGCGATACAGAAGGGCAGGTTCGTCTAGTGGCCGCATCCGGCCCCGCAGCGTCGCCATCGCAAAGAGCCAGTGGTCGTGAGCCAACAGCCCAGCAGGAAAGGGCAGAACATAGCCAAGATCTGCGCGACGGATACTCATGGTGCAGCCGATTGGCATCGAGCGGTTCAGCAGAAATGCAGCCACCCCAATGGGACCGTTGAACTTCGGATGCCGGTATCGCTCGTTCTTCGCAACTATGGGCACAAGGTTCTCGTCGCAGAACACCGGACGCGACACGATCAGGCCCGTTTCGACATCTTCACTGAAGACCGTTCGAATCCTGTCGAGGTACCCGGGCAGCCACACGTCGTCTTGGTCGGACAGGACGACGAGGTCGTTCCGCGCTGCGTGAAGTGCCCGTTCAAACGTGTCAACATGCCCACTATTGTGGTCGCTTCGCTCGACGAGCACCCGGCAGTGGGCTTCAGCAGCTATGCGCCGCAGCTGGGGAACTGTTTCGTCGGTCGACCCGTCATCGACAATCACCATCTCATCGCGGTCGTGGAGCTGGTCGAGTATCGATTGAAGCTGCTCCACTACGAACTCGGCACCGTTAAAGGTGGCCATACAGACCGAGATGCTTGGAGGCGCGGCGGTCATCGTGGACGTAACACGATTACCGCGTGACTGCGGTCTTCAGGTACCTGATACCACTTGTCGATTCTGCAGTGCCGATTCAGGATCGACCGAAGGTTGCTCTCGGTTGTGTCGGGCGCCGAGTTGATCTTCCAGAGCGTTCTGTACCTGGCGTCACCCCTGGTGATGGCCTTGGCGGCAAGCGACTTCAACCAAAGCGGGAACGCTATGGACCTGACTTGATAGTCGCCAGCGGTGCGGCGAAAGGCGAAATACAAGCGCGCGTCATCGACGGGCAGTGTGATGATCACTCGACCAGTGGCGGCTCGAGCTAGTTGCTCTACGCATCGTTCGAACTCGCTAAACGGCAGGTGATGCAACACGCGGGCGCACAGCACCGTGTCGAACTCATCGCGTTCAGTGAGTTGATCAAGACGTTCGACCGAACCGAGCCGATCCGGACGCAGCACTGGATTGATATCAACAGTGGTGAGTTCGATATCAAACTCGCGAAGTGTGCCTGCCACGAGCTGAGGTCCGATACCTACTTCAAGCACCGTGTTTGGTTCAGTCGCTAGGACCTCATCGAGCTGATGCCAAAACGTCAACATGCGAGTTTTGGTGATGTAACTCTTGAAGTCGTAGTACGACCCGGCGATGTGCGCCGGTTGTATTGGTTCGGCGCGTGTCTCGTCTTGATCTTCGACCATTGGCTAGTTGGTCCCGTCGAATCGCTCTTGAATGGCATCGCCGTCAGCGACCGTCGATGACCGGTTGGTCACCCTGCTCATGGTCTGTCCCAAGATCCGGATGTCGTTGACCAACGACAACTCATCAACATAGGTGACATCAAACGCGAACTTTTTGGTCCACGCAAGCTTGGAGCGGCCCGAGATCTGGGCGAGTCCGGTTATTCCCGGGCGTACTTCGAATCGCCGTCGCTGCTCGGGTGTGTACAGCGAGTCGTAGTCAGGCAGGAGCGGACGCGGACCCACCAGGCTCATGTCACCTCTCAAGACGTTTACGAGTTGTGGGAGCTCGTCAAGACTCAGGCTGCGAAGTTGTCGTCCGAGACCGGTAATTCGTTCGGTACTTGATCGCTGATCATGTGGCGCCGGGAGTTCCATCGTTCTGAACTTGAGCATCTCGAAGTGCACGCCGTCGCGCCCGGTTCGCTGGTGGCGGTACAGCACTGGCGCACCCATGGTTGCCCGGATTGCAAAAGCAATCAACAGCATCGGGAAGGCAGCGAGAACCAACCCAGCTGCGGCGCCCACGACGTCGAGCATGCGTTTACCCGTCATCTGATACAACGTCGGTCCCCCCAACTCAGGTTTTGAATCGCACGACTTCAGCGTCGTATCGAAGCATGAGCGCACCGTCGTGCCAGTTGTCGAATGTCGCAACTGGTTGGTCGTTAAGGTACTCGTCGATGAGGAGTTGCTGGAAGTCCGCGCCAGCGAGTCGAGAGAGCGGGTAGCCACCACCGACTCGTGCGTTGATTTCTATGTACGCGGTCGTGCGCTGTTCGCGCTCGATGAATGCTTGCACCGTGACGATGCCTCGGGCACCGGGCAGCGTTGGCACACGCTCGAAAAGCTCGCGGCTGAGTTCGTTGCGCGCCGTTCTGGCTTGAGCGACCTCGCCGTTGCGAACCTCGATTCGCTCGCGTGGCACCGCACATCTCAGCACCGAACTGCGATCGAAGTAGCAGTCGACGGTGAACTCATCGTGATGTTCTGGGCTGTAGTAGTCGCAGAGCAGAAGCCGATCGGACTCAGCGACAGCTGCGGCGGCCTCGGCATGATTGTGCAGCACCCGTGCTCCGACACTCGCTGACCCATCGAAGGGCTTCGCAAACAGCGGATAGCCGGGGACCGCTGGCCACGTGTGGACTGCCGGTGTGCTCACGCCTATTTGCTCGAAGAGCTGTCTTGTGAGGCGCTTATCAGCACACTCGGCGATGAATGCCTGGTCTGACACAATGATGGCGATTCCGTGGTTCTCGAAGTCGTCTCGCAGTTTGGCGAGAACTGGAAGCTCGGTGTCGATCGTCGGAACGACCATGCCAATCTGCTGTTGCTGGCAGAGCTCAAGCAACGCAGGCCCGAAATCGTCCGCTAGTGCGGGTGGCAGTCGGTGCGCTCCGTCGGCCATCTGGCATGCGGCGCTTCGATCTGGCCGGGCGTCGGCGGCCAAGACCCGACGATTTTGATCGGCGGCCGCGACTTGAAAGCCTTGTACGAACGACACTCGACGGCCCGCCGAGGTCACCAGAATGTTGCCGTTCACACCAGAGCCCCGTCGTGGTCGACAAGGTTGCGAAGTGGCGCTTCGTTGGCCACTGCGTGCAACAGGGTCGCGTAGCGCGCTAGGCCGTGCTTCGGATGGACAGCGTCGGCGGCGAATGCGTTTGCGTTGCGTATCCATCGAGCGCGCTGCTCAGCGCTCGCATTGATGACCTCGCGAAAGCAGCTGGCGAGGGCGCCGGTGTCACCAGGGGAGCACTGGGGGCCGGCTGCGATTCGCTCGGCGAGGCGGTGAGTCTCGCCGTTCGCTGCTACGACCATCGGCACGCCAGCGGCGACGTTTGCGGCGATCTTGCTTGGAATGGCTGTCTGATCGAGATCGCTTGCTTCGAGGTATACCGTCGATGAGGCCGCTTGTTCGAGCACGGCTTGGGCGACGCCGACTGGCTGTTGTCCAACAAAGCGAACGGGCGCATCGGTCCGTTGCGCGTGTTCGCGTAGCGCGCTGGCCTCGCGGCCGTCGCCGAGAACGACCAGATGTGTGTTCGCCTGGGCAGCGGCGTCGCACATTCGCTCGACGCCTTGAAGCGGGCCGAGCGATCCGGCGTAGCAGATGAACGGTGTGTCGGCCCACGGGCCGAGCAGCTTGCGCGCGCGGTCGGTATCGCTGCGAGTTACCACGACCGGGGGCGCCCAATTGAGCATCGAAACAGTTGAACGCTCAGGCGCTCCGCGTTCGATTACCGCCTGACGACAACCAGGCGAGAGGCAGGTGATTGCGCTTGCGTGGCGGTACGCAAAGCCCATGGCCGCTTCGATCGCAAACAGCGGCAAGTGCCGTGGCCACATGCCGCTCGCAGTCAGGCTCTCGGGCCACAGATCCTGTATTTCGAGAACGCTAGGTACCCCGATGCGGCGGGCCAGCAGCATCGCAAAGTGGGCGTAGACGCCGGGGCCCAGCGTGGTAAGCACGAGGTCTGCGTCGAGGTTTCTCGCCACTGCGTTGACGGTTGAAATCGCCGGCATCGTGACATATGACAGCAACCGTCGTACTGAGCTTGGCGTGTGTCCGACAACCGATGCGCTGCGGTGCACGGTGGTGCCGTCAAGCACCTCGACGGCGCGCAAGCGATTTTTATATCCGGGGTAGATCGTGGGCTGTGGGTAATAGGGAAATCCGGTGAGCACCGTGATCTCGACGCCGTGGTCTCGCATCGCTGAGGTGAACGCAGCCCCTCGCAGCGGCGCTGGTTCGGGGTCGAAGCGCTGCTTCAAATACAGAACGCGTGTTGTGTCGTTCGCCACTACGACATCGCAGCTTGAAGCGTCGAAACGATCCGCTCAACGTCGCCATCGGTCATGCCCGTGCCCGAGGGCAAGCACAAGCCACGCTCGAACAAGTCGTCGGAGACGCCGTTGAGGCGAGCTGGCGCGTTCGCGAACACCGGTTGCTGATGCATCGGCTTCCACAGTGGCCGTGACTCGATGTTGTTGGCTTCAAGTCTCAATCGCAGTTGCTCGGGAGAGAATGGCGCTGAGTCGGCGATGGTGATGCAGGTGAGCCAGTAGTTCGGCTGGTGGTGATCTGGCACGGTGTGTACGTCGACCTCAGCGTGATCCTCGAACGCTGCGACGTACGCATCTCGGATCGCTCGGCGTCGCGCTATGCGCTCGTCAAGGTCTTGAAGTTGCCCACGGCCAAAGGCCGCGAGGAGGTTCGACATGCCGTAGTTGAAGCCAATCTCAGTGTGTTCATAGTGCGCGGTTGCTTCGCGAGCGTTGGCGGCCAAATAGCGGGCCCTGGATGCGGCCTGGGCGTCGTTCGTGACGTATGCGCCGCCTCCACTTGAGGTGACGATCTTGTTGCCGTTGAATGACACGATCGCGCTGTCACCGAACGAGCCGCACCTGTCGCCTCGATAGCTAGCGCCAAGCGCTTCGGCGGCGTCCTCGATGAGCGGCACGTCATAGTCGCTCAGTATCGGCAGAATCTGGTCGTACTCGGCGCTTGCGCCGAACACGTCGACGGCCACAACCGCTCGTGGCAGGGTGTTGAGCCGTGCCCGTTCCAACAGATCGTCTTCGAGTAGCTGTGGGCAAAGGTTCCATGTTGCAGCTTCGCTGTCGATGAACGCCGGCTGTGCGCCGCAGTGCACAATCGGACTCACCGAACCAATGAAGGTCAATGTGGACCCCAGCACCACATCACCAGGGCCGACGCCGGCGATGAGCAGCGCCAGGTGCAGCGCCGCAGTCCCGTTGGTGACCGCAACCGCGTGGGTACGCCCGGTCTCTGTTGCGATCTCTTCTTCGAACGCGGTTACATCGGGGCCGGTGGGAGCGATCCAGTTCGAGTCAATTGCCTTCTCGAGGAATCGACGCTCGGTATCTCGCACGCTCGGGGCGCTGAGGTGAATTCGCTGATTCACTGGTCAAGACCTGCCGGTCGCGGACGGCCCTCGCCACCATGGGGACGTGAGATGACTTCGCACGCCAACTGGATTTGGCGCAGCCCCCTCACGGAAGTCTCACCGCTGCGAAGCGTTTGGCCCGTGCGTGGCTTCATGCGACGGTCGCCCGAAGCAGATTCCCTCGTGATCGCTCCCTGAGGTGCCAGACGAGAGCAAGTGCCGTAGCCAGAGCCAGGAAACTCAGGATTCGAGGGAACTCGAGCGCCTTGTCTACCACGAGAGAGGTGATGTTCGGCGCGCCGTCGAAGAGCCGCTCAGTCATCCAACCAATGCTGGCGATGATCAAGCCGACCGAGACAATGCGCAGTAGCGGTAGATAGATGCGTGTGACGCGCAACAGATACAACATCGGAAACACCAGCACGACAACAAGAAGCTGGCCGATCTCAATCCCAATGTTGCGCCCGGCTAGCGAAATGAGCTGAGTCTTCGTGCTCACGTCAAGCGACGCCGTCAGTGAAGCAAAACCGAAGCCGTGAAACAATCCGAAAATGAAGGCAATCAACCACTCGCGTTGCTTGAAGATCGGACGCAGATTGTGCAGGGCTGTGACGGCAATCGAAAGCGCAATGATGGACTCAGTGACCCTGGGTGATGGGGTTGGAACAAGCCCAATTCCGGCGAGCGTGAACGTGACGCTGTGAGCGATCGTGAACATGGTCATCGTTTTTGTGACCCTCCACAGCGATGCCCCAAATCTGGTAGCCGGTTGCCATGACAAGCTCCAGATCAACACCGAAGGCAAAAGCAACGCGACGATGAACAGCATGTGGTCAGGACCGGTGCGAATGTGGTCTAACCCCGAGCGAATGCTGGTTGTGAAGTTCGTCAGCGACGATGATTCACCGAGCGCGAGTGTCTGACTACGCGAGTCAGGCGTGAAGCGCAGTAGGTGCTCACCTTCGTTGTCGACTATTCCTCGATTCCAGTCGTTGGCAACAAGCAGCAGCGCGTCGCGATCGGGTATCTCATCGAAGAAGGGGTCGAGACGAATGTCGAGCTGCTCGGGAATCTGCTCGTCGGTTTCGATCCTGAATGTGACCTCGGCATGGTCCGTGTCCGCGAAGCGGCCGGTGTCAAGGGCCGACTTGGTGAAGAAGGTGCCATTGGTGCCGACGTCGAAGTGCGCCGCTGCGTACTCGATGAGAGTCGAGGCGTTGGCTGCGATCGCTTCCTCGATCTCAGCATCGCTGCCACCAATGGACACGTCGAGGGCATCTTCGAGGTCGTCGAATGGCATCTGCAGTCTGGCGACTAGCGATTCGCCGAAGTCGAGGTACAGATAGGACTGGTCGTCATCGTGCGCTGCAGCGCTCGGCGGGCCGAGAAGTACCGCTGCCATGATTATCAAGATGAGAAATGCGCCAGCTCTGCCACGTCGTGTTGACCGTGGCGCTGTTGGCCGAGCGGGTGCGGCGTAGGTGTCTCGTTGCTCGCGCATCGCGGCGATTGTGTTCAACTCATAGAAGCCTGCGCTGGCCATTACTTTTTACCTTGGGTATGCGTCGGTTAGTGGCTTGATAGGGCCGAGAGTGGTGGCCCGACGTTGTCTAGGCACCTGCAACAGCTATATCCAGAGCCGTCAGCGTAGGCTATGAGGCGCGCTTCGAGCGGGTCGTTCCCGCATCTTCATTTTTGAATCGCACGACTTCGAATCGAGACGAGACATCCCCATGAACCTGCAGCAGATCATTGACAAAATTCAAAATGATCTCAGTAGCGCCTCTGAGACAGTGATCTCGGCCGACACCGAACTCTTGATGAGCGGAATCGTCGAGTCCCTGGCTGTTGTCACCCTTATTGCGTGGCTTGAGGATCAGATGCGCACTGCTATCGATCCTGGGCTCGTGACACTCGAGAACTTCGAGACTCCAACAGCTATCCATGCTCTCTGCGAGTCGGTTGCGGCGACCTCGCTCTAGCGGTTGGTCACATCACGAGATTGCGCGGTTCAGCCCAAGCTGTTCGGCTACAAGATTCCGGGCGAGATCTGGCGTTCCGGAGAACGCAAGGCCCGACAGTGAGTCGCGCAACTCGCGCTCAAGCCCGCTTTCGATGGTCAATCCGGAGGCTCCAAAGGTCTTGATCGCATCGAGAATCGAGCTGATAGCAGCGTCGGCCGTCGAAAGCTTGGTTAGCGGACCAGCGAGTCCCACCGACAGACCTGCGTCGTGGCGAGCCGCCGCCTTGTAGAGAGCGAGCCGCGAATGTTCATGGCTGAGTTTGATATCTACAAGTCGGTTTGCGACGGACTGATGGCTGCCGATGTGCACGCCGCCCTGCACCCTGCGACGTGCGAAGTCGACGGCCAAACTGAGCACCCGCTCGAGCGCGCCTATCTGAGCCGCGTACAGGAACGCTCGCTCTTGTTCCACAATCTTTGTGAAAATCGCAGCCCCAGCGCCAACCGCGCCAAGAACGGCGTCATCGCCGACCTGGCAGTCAGTAAGGCGCAGCTCACCGAAAGGGCAGGACTGGAAGCCTGCTTTGTCAATCGGCGCGCCCTTGTGCAGGCCTTCGGTTTCAGCTGGCACGATGAACGCGGTGATTCCCCACTGACCACGGGTTGGATCGGTGATCGCGAAAACGAGCGCTACGTCACAGATCGGGCCGAGCGTGCACCAGGTCTTGACACCGTTGAGAAGCCATCCTGACTGGCCGTCTCGTCGGGCATGGGTAGTAAGGCTCCAAGGGTCTGACCCGGCGTTCGGCTCAGACATCGCAAAACTTGCGAAGAGACTGCCGTCGCACAGGGCAGGAAACCAGCGTTCTTGCTGGCTTGGCGAAGCTGACGTAGCAATGGCCTTTGTTGGTGCCATCGCTTGTGAGGCGATAGCAAAGACGAGACCGTTGTCCGCGGTCGAAGCGCCGAGGCCTTCGTACATAAGCGATGATTCAACGGCGCCTATGCCAAGACCGGACAGTTCTGCGCTTACGTGAGATCCAAGGAGCCCGTAGCTGGCGGCGGCGCGCCAGTCGGACCGATCAACCAGGCCGCGCTGATGCATCGCGGCGCCATCAGAAAGATGAGTGTCAGCCCAATCGCGTGCCTTTGTCTTTATCGGATGGTCAAGATTTACCATTGCATCGAGCGCGTTTACCACCACACGAGCCTAGTCCCCCGATGCCTGAGAGGGCCTGTGTGTTCGGTCCCTGTGCTCGCCCGCGCGTCGTTCCTAAAAAGCAACTACTCCAATCAACTTGGCCGCACCCACGTCGGTGGCGTCGTTGGTGTTCGCGCTCGTGTTCGACGACCGGGGCGAGCTCGAACGAGCAGCCGATGCACCAAGTACGAGTTGAGCGACTGCGCAATTGTGATCGCGTTGACTCCTGCCTAGCGACTCGATCGCGTGGTTGCGAGCATCAGAGCTTGCTGGCATGCACCTCGGGCAGGCGGTCGTTCCACGCCATCGCGACTTCGAGCTCGGCGGCGAGCTTGAGCAGCAGCTGGTCGTGGCCCATGTTGGCAACGAGTTGCACGCCGACCGGCAGCCCCTCGTCGGTCCAATGCAGTGGCAGCGAGATCGCCGGTTGGCCGGTGACGTTGAGCGGCAGGGTGAACAGTCCAATCAGCGCATAGGTCGATGAGATCTTCCACGGCTTGACGTCGGGCGGCCATAGCTCGTCGGTCTTCATCGGCGGGGTGCCCGAGGTGGGGGTGACGAGTAGGTCGTACTGCGACATCCAGTTGATGACGTCGTTCGACCACGCCTGCTGCCGTTCAGTAGCTGCGAGGTACTCATGGGCGGGCATCGACATGCCCCGCTGCGCCGAGGTCCAGTTGTACGGCTCGATGTCGTCGGCGGTGAGTTCACGATCGGCGATCTCGTTGAGCGCGGCGACTCGCCGGGCCAGGTTGGCCATCCACAGCTCGCCGTTCACTCGACTCTCAGGCCCGATGAGGTGATCGCTATCGACGATCTCGACGTGATGGTCCATCTCTGCCAGAACTGTGGCGGTGCGGTCGACGGCGACGACGCAGTCGGAAGAGATCTCGAGGCGTCCGCCTGTATTGATGACCGCGACCTTGAGTGGGCTAGCGGGTGGGTCGAGCTGGGCGCCGGTTGAGAACATGTCGGCATCGACGCTGCCTTGCACCGCGTCGAGCAGTCGAGCCGTGTCTCGTACCGTACGGGTGACGACGAGCTCGCTGGTGAGGCGTGAGATATTTAGCGGGTTCGGCACCAAGCCGCGGGTGGTCTTGAGGCCAACCAGTCCGTTCCATGCGGCCGGAAGCCGGGTCGAGCCACCACCGTCATTGGCGTGGGCGATCGGCACCATGCCGCTCGCTACCGCGGCCCCCGAGCCGCCGCTACTGCCGGCCGGCGAGCGGGTCAGGTCCCACGGGTTGTTGGTTGGTCCGCAACTCAATGGTTGGGTCGTCGGCACGCTTCCGAGCTCGGGAAGATTAGTTTTGCCGAGCGTGACCAAGCCGGCGGCTCGAAACCGCGAGCCGAGTTCGGTGTCGCGGTCGGTGGTGTTGCCCATTGCCTTGAGCGCCGCGTTGCCGACCCAATAGGGGAGACCGGCCTGGTTAGCGCCGATGTCTTTGATCAGAAACGGCACGCCCGAGAACGGTCCGACGGGCAGGTCAGGCGACGCGGCGCTGGTTCGGGCATCGTCGAACGCCGTGTGGATCACGGCGTTGAGCCGAGGGTTCAGTGCCTCGACTCGCTCAATGGCCGACTCGACGAGCTCAGTGGCTGTGGCCGCGCCGCTCGACACGAGTTCGGCTTGGGCGGTGGCATCGAGTAACGAAAGGTCGGTCATGGGCCGCGAAGTTACCACTGTGGCGCGAACCGCTCGCCGTCGATCCGGCTGTCGGCGTGCTCGTGACCGAGGCCTCGCAGGACCTCAAAGCCGCCTAGGTGGACTCAGCCGAGCGTTAGGGTGCGTGGGTGCAGATGACGCTGCGCGCCTATGACAATCTCTGAACGCGGCCCGATCGAGGCTGAACAATCAACTGACTCAGCCGCACCGTCGCCTGGTCGGCAATCGGCCTGGCGATCACTACAGGATCGCAACTACCGCCTCTTCTGGATTGGCGGCCTGGTGTCGAACACCGGCCGCTGGTTTCAGTCAGTCGCAGTGCCGGCAATCATCTGGCAGATCACCGAAAGCGCAGCATGGGTCGGGTTCACTGGATTCGCCCGCATGGCACCGATGGCACTCGTGAGTCCTATCGCTGGTGCGCTGGCCGACCGCTACGACCGACGCAAGCTGCTGATCGTGACCCAGTCGCTACAAGCCGCAGCAACGGGTCTGCTCATGATCATGTGGATCGCCGGAAATCGCACGGCGATTGTCTACGCCGGCCTTAGTGCCCTCGCCGGGGTATTTGGTGGCCTGAATCTGCCGGCCTGGAAAGCGTTCGTCAGCGACCTTGTGCCGCGCGAGCGGCTGCTGAATGCGATCACCCTGAGCTCGATGCAGTTCAATGCATCGCGCATGTTCGGCCCTGCGCTGGCAGGTGTCACCCTGGCCGCTGCTGGCCCCGCATGGGCGTTCTTCATCAACTTCATTAGCTTCGGCGCAGTTCTCCTGGCGCTCTGGCTTATTGACATACGCACTGGCCCCACGGGCGGCAATCGAGAGCAGTTTGCGCCCTTGCGCGACTTCGCCGAAACGATTAGATGGATTCGCGGTCACCCCGGCATCAGGCAAGCGATTACGACCGTTGGGCTTGTTGGGCTGCTCGGCATGCCGATTCAAGTACTGGCTGTCGTCTTCGCTGAAGACGTCTTCGATCGTGGCGCGACCGCCTATGGACTCATGCTCACGATGATCGGACTGGGTGCGGTGATTACTGCGCCGTTCGTCGCCGGGCGCGGCTCAACGATCGCCCGCTCACGCCTCGAAGCAGGCGCGCTCATCATCTACACCGCTGGGTTGATCGCGTTCGCCCTCGCGCCAAGTCTGATCGTCGCGTTTGGGGCGCTGTTGCTGGTCGGGTCAGCGCACCTCACCTCCGCCAGCGTGCTGAACACCGCAGTCCAGGTGCAGGTGCCCGAAGAGCGCCGAGCCAAGGTGCTGTCGGTGCACATGATGGTCGTGACATTCTCAAGCCCAGTCGGGCAGCTTTTGCTTGGGCTGATCATGAGTCGATTCGCGCCTCGCGCCACCATGTTTGGCGCCGGCGCCCTGATGGGCGTTGTCGCCGCGTTCTTCATCGTGACGCAGCGGCTCGAACGCCTCGACGACGGCGACTAGCTTGGTGCGGTGAGCTCGACGTTTGCGATTGGTCTGGGCGATCGCACGGTGACGCAGCTGGTCGATCTCTTAAAGAAGTACGGCGTCGAGTTTCTGGTCGACGTACGTTCGCATGCTGATTCCGAGCAGCTGCGGGCTGCGCTCGAAGCTGGCGGGCTGCGCTACATATTCATGGGTGACTCACTCGGCGCAGAACCCGATGATCCGAGCGTGCGTCAAGACGGATCGGTCGACGTCGAACTGTTGCGCACAGCCGACTTCTTTCTCGCAGGTATTGCTCGCCTCGAAAAGGCGCACCAGGGCGGCCACCGAGTGGCCTTATTCAGTACCGAGATCACGCCCGAGCGCAGCCATCGCAGTCGATTAATCGGCATGACGCTGCGCGAGCGCGGCATCGATGTCATGCATATCGACGAACACAACGAACTGCACACCCAAGCCGATATCGAGCAACGCCTGTCAAGCGATGTGAGCCAGCCAGATCCGACACAACCTGACTGGTACGGCGAAGACGACGCAGGCGAATACCCCTCTGCCGAACATGATGATCCCGCCTATCAGCTCGAGCAGCCGAGCTTAGAACTTCCCGATGGGGTCGATGCGCTCGGTGTGCTGCAACAGGTCTTCGGCTACGACCAGTTTCGCCCGCTACAGGCAGAAGCCATCACCAACGTGGTCGACAGGCAGGACACCCTGGTCATCATGCCGACCGGCGGTGGCAAGTCGCTGTGTTACCAAATTCCAGCGTTGCTGCTCGACGGGTTGACCGTGGTGGTCTCACCGCTCATTGCGCTGATGCAAGACCAGGTCACGCAACTGACAAGTTGGGGTATCCCGGCCAGCTATCTGAACAGCTCGCTCGACGCCCGGACCTATGGCATGGTCAAAGACCAGGTGCGCAGCGGCGACATCAAGCTGTTGTACCTGGCGCCAGAGACGCTGCTCAAGCCCGACATTTTGCAGCTGATCGAGCAGAGTCGCCTCGAGCTGATCGCCATCGATGAAGCCCACTGCATTTCGAGCTGGGGCCACGACTTTCGACCCGAGTACCGCAAGCTGGTCGAGGTGCGCCAGCGCTTTCCCGAAGCTACGTGCGTGGCGTTGACCGCAACAGCGACGCCGCAGGTGCAAACCGACATTCGCAACCAGCTGGCCTTTAGTGATGCCAACACGTTCGTTGGCAGCTTCGATCGTCCGAATTTCTACATCGACATTGCGCCCAAGGCCAACGTATTGACGCAGTCGCTTGACTTCGTCGATGCGCACGAGGGTCAAAGCGGCATTATCTATTGCGGCACCCGCAAAGACGTTGACTCGATGGCCGAACGGCTCCAGGAACGTGGCCTGAAGGCCCTGCCGTATCACGCCGGGCTTTCGTCGCAGGTGCGGTCGGCCAACCAGGCGGCGTTCATCCGAGATGAAGTCGACATCATGGTCGCGACCGTGGCGTTTGGTATGGGCATCGACAAGCCCGACGTCCGCTACGTGCTGCACATCTATCTGCCGAACAACATCGAGGCGTACTACCAGCAGATCGGTCGTGCGGGTCGCGACGGGCTGGCAGCTGACGTGCGCTTGCTGTTCGCGCCCAGCGATGTCGGGCGCCAGCAACGTTTCATCGAACAAGGCGCGGCGTCAGAAGCCCAGCAGCGAAACACCTTGCTACAGGCACTTGTCGGTTACGTCTCGTCGAAGCGGTGCCGTCGCCGGTCACTGCTCGAGTACTTCGGCCAGAGCTATGACCAGGGCAACTGCGAGGGTTGCGATCGGTGCACCCAAGAGCAAGCGCCAGAGGTTGAGATCACCGTCTTTGCCAAGCGGCTGCTGACATGTGTGGAACAGACGGGTGGCTACTTCGGCGCTGGGCACGTCATCGATGTGCTTCGGGGCTCTGGGGCGAAAAAGGTGCTTGAGAAAGATCACAATCAGTTGTCGTCGTACAACTCGGGTCGTGACACGACGAAGAAGGAGTGGGCGTTCTTTGTTCACCAGTTCGTCGACCAAGGCTTGCTCGACCGTGATCTCAAGTACGGCAGCCTGTCGTTGACTGCTGAGGGCCGAGCGGTATTGGGCGGCGATGTCAAAGTGATGGGCGACCGGTTACCGGCCGAGCAACGGTCGTCGGGCCTCGGCGGCAGTCGCGGGCGTGGCAGCAAAGACTGGGCCGCTGGCGACTACGACGCCGAGTTGTTCGAGGTGTTGCGTGCCAAGCGGACCGAGCTGGCCAGTGCCGCAAACGTTCCTCCCTATGTCATCTTTGGTGACCGATCGTTGATTGAGATGGCGACGCACCTGCCCCAGAGTGAGGCCAGCTTCAATGCAATTCACGGCGTGGGGGCTACCAAGATCAAGAAGTTCGCCGGCGAGTTCCTTCCACTTATCGTTGCGCACTGCGAGCAGAATGATTTGACCGAACACCCCAAGCCCGGCGCGGCTGCGGTCGACGCCCCGTCGAGCGCGCCGAGACTGTCTGGTTCGCTGCACAAGAAGCGGTGGCAAGAGGTCGGCGAAGCCGTCGCTGGCGGCGAGACCATTGCCGATGTGGCGACCCGCTTGGGCGTCAAGATCGGCACGGTGACAACCAACGTCGCCAAGTTCATAGAGGCCGGGGGAGAGGTTTCGGCCGAGGCGCTGCAACAGCAATCTGGTCTTGGCGACGATGATCAAGGTGCAGTTCTGGCCGCATTTGCTCGCCTAGGCGGCGAAGCGCTACGACCGGTCTACGACGCATTCGATGGCCGCCATTCTTACGACGAGATCAAGCTGTTGCGGCTGGTCTTTCAATCTGACGAGTGACGGGGTTGGTGTCAACCCAAGCGCCTAGCAGGTCGCTGTCAAGATGCCTGTGACAGGTTCGCCGACGACAATAACGCCGCCGGTGAAGTTTGCTTCTGCCACAAAACCTGTCCCGATCACCGTCATGGATTGTGCGGCCGAGGCCACCGTCCATGACTGGAAATCCTGGTCGTCGGTGGCGAGTTGCGTGACGACGCCGAAGATCATCGGGGACTCACTGCGGGGGTTGTCAATGGTGATCTCGGCAGTTTCGCTGGTAAACGTAATGCTGGTATCGGTAAACGTGCAGCGTCCTTGTTGACTGATTCGCTCGTCACCGATGACCAGGTCGAGCGTGGTGATGACCGACTGTGCTCCGTCGACGCCAGAATCGGCCCTGGATTGTGTGGTCACGGCATCAGCAGCGGGCTCTGACTCTGTTGTTACGGCATCAGCAGCGGACTCGGATGATCCTGTTCCGTATACCTCTCGAAGCGTTTGAACGTCGTTGCCGTCGAGTTCCAAGTTGAACAGGGTCGTGTCCCCGGTGTCACGCAGCGTCAGCTGGACGGGTTCACCGTCGCGAACGAAATAGGTGCTGTCGCCAAGGCGCTCGAAGCCACTGCTGGCGAGCGACGCATAGAACGCGTTAGTGACTGCTTCGGCGTCGGCGCTTCGGACCACCCCAGTCACCAGACGCTCGCCCTCACCATTGAAGCTGGTCTCGATCTCGGCTGCAGCAGGCAGCTGCACCCAGTCATTCAGCCAGCTCGGTCGATCTTGCTCACCACCAGACGCCGATAGCGCGTTGCTGTCGGCTGCGCCAGCGAACAGATCTTCGACCGATGAGTCGGGGCCTGCGCCACAAGCTGCGACAGCGCCCAACATCAGAGCGAGCAATGCGATCTGGCGCAAGCCACGCAGGGTGAGACGCAGGGTGAACAGGGGGCAGGTCTCATTCATAACGCCAGTCTGACCTGCACATCAACCAGCAAAAGTAGTGCAGGACACACTGCTGACGTGTCTCGGGTCACTGCGTTGCTGTACAACGACCGAGAAACATCTAAGCGGAAGGAACACTGTTGAGTTACTTCACTATTCGCGCCGCCTCTCATCGTGACGTCGAAACCATCAAACACCTCGCTGTTGTGAACCACATGTTTGAGCCAGATGAGCTCGCCATGTTCGACGAGATGCTGGCCGGCTTCTTCGACGGTTCACTGGCGGACCATTACTGGATCGTTGCCGAGACCGGAGAAGACGATTCCGCGATCGCGGCTGCAGCCTATTTCGCGCCCGAACCGTTCTCGGATCGGATGTGGAATCTGTACTTCATCGCAACGGACCCTGCGCAGCATGGTTCGGGGGCGGGATCGACAATTGTCGAACATGTCGAGCGACAGCTTCGCGACGTTGGTGATGGAGTTGCGCGCACGCTGATCGTCGACACGTCCAGCATGGACGACTATGGACAGGCACGCGACTTCTACCAAGGCCGCGGGTTCGTGCAAGAAGCAACAATCCGGGAGTTCTACGGACCAGGAGATCACAAGGTCACCTTCTGGAAGGCTCTCGACAACTGAGTTATGCGGGCCCCTTGGCGCAAAGGCCAAGCGGCCCGTGACCGACCTGGGTGTTCGAACAGTGATGGAGGGGTGCCGCAGTTCGGCCCACGTGCAGCGCTACGGAATACCCCAACCTGGTGGCGCTTCGCCCGGCCATCCTTGGCCCGGGCTCGTCTATCTCAGTCGGGCACGTGGTTCAACACGTCCGACGGTTTCGACGAGATCTCCGCTCTGCGTCGCTCTCGCCGAAGCCTTGGGCTGTCCACTGCTTACTGCGGACCAACGCCTGGCGAACGCGCCAGGAACGTGGTGCCAGTTCGTTGTCGTCTAGCCACACAACCCGCACGTCGACGGGGTTGGACGCCGGCAAAGCCTGTGTCCAGTTTCTAAGCGTCAACATCGGGGCTAAGTACGAGGGCCTTGCAATCACCGTTGCCCGGTAGCACCACTGGTACTACCATGTCGCTCATGTCGGTTACGAAGCGATCAATCTCACTCGATGATGATCTTGCGACCCAGGTCGAGCAAGCTGCCAAAGACGACGGCGTCTCCTTCTCGGCATGGCTTAATGAAGCAGCTGAGCGCAGATTGCACCTGCGACAGGGACTGCAGGGCGTTCAGGAGTGGGAGGCAGAAGCCGGCGCATTAACGCCAGAAGAACGCGCTGCAGGCGAGGCACTTTTGGACCGCTTGCTTCAATCCGTGGTCGAAGGGGCCGCGTGACCCAGGCGGGTATCACCTATGACACTGGCGCACTGATTGCCGCAGAACGCAGCGACCGCCTCATGTGGTCGCTTCATCGCGCAGCAGTCACCCGGGGTTTGGTCCCGACCGTGCCTGCTGGTGTGCTGAGCGAGGCATGGCGCGGTGGGCCCCAACACCAACTCTCGCGCCTTCTGCAAGGATGCGAGATCGAGGACCTCGATGAGGCGGCGGCCCGTCGTGTGGGTGTACTCGTCGCGAAGTCCGGCGTGACCGACACCGTCGATCTTGCGGTGGTTGACGGAGCAGTTCGGCGTGGTGACGTCGTCGTGACCTCCAACCGGAGTCACATCGAGCAAGGGGCTGCGGCAATGCGGACCACGCTCGCTATCCACGATATGTGATTGCGACGCAGAGGTCCGAAGCAGCGACCCTAAGAGGATCGCAGACCGGCGAGCGGGGCAGCTGGATGATGTGGCCGCCACCACATATCGGCCCAACTGCTGTGCCCGGCTATCACGAGCGATCGCGCCCGCCCCGCCGGTGATGCGTGGGTGCGTGAGTTCTCGGGGCAGCGATTATCGGGCGGGTTGAGGCCGTGTCAACAGCCAGTGGCGTCGCGTAGGCGCTGGCATACCTGTGCCAGGCGTGGGGGTTCGAGCTTGATGACTTGTCGGCGGAAGGCGCTTCGGGGAATCGTGTGGATGTTGTCGAAGTTGACGACGCAGTCCGTCGGGACGCCGTCATCACTTGCGGTGAGCTCAAGTTCAGACACGAGTCCGCGAACGGTTCGTGTGATTGCCGCGACGACGACGGACCCGATGTGGTCGGCAACTGGGTCTCGGGTGAGCACGAGTACGGGACGATCGCCGCCCGGTGTCGCAGCGAACCAAATCTCACCTCGCTGCATCGGCCCAGTCCGCCCAGTCTTCGGCAGGTCCCCATTCGGCGATCTGGCCGATCGTTGACTCGTCGTCGGTGAGTGGCAGCTCAAACCAGGTCTCGGCGTCATGTTCGGATGCGAGTCGGACTAGATGGCGATGAAGCGCCTCGCGCAGAAGCTCGGATTTGTCGATGCCGAGTTCGTCTGCCCAGCGTTGCGCCGCTGTCGCTTCGGAGTCGTCGACTCTGAAACTGATCATTGTCATACAGAAAACCTATCGCGTATGACACCAGGCGACAAGAGCCATCCTCCGCCTAACCCCTGGACACATGTGTCGAAGCAGGCGATATTGGGTCCATGAGTTTTCGTTCGTCGCAAGCAGATCAGGTTGGCACGGTCGTAGCGGTACACCGGGCGCCCAAGTATCAGTTCTCTAAGGACACAGCGCCGTCGATACATCTGCTGGCGGGTCTTGGTGTCGAGGGTGATGCGCACCTCGGGGCCACGGTGAAGCACCGCTCGCGAGTCGCCAAGGATCCGAACCAGCCGAACCTGCGCCAAGTCCATCTGGTGATGTCTGAGTTGCTCGACGAAGTCCGCGCCGCTGGTCACGAGATTCGTGAAGGTCAGCTTGGTGAGAACATCACGACCAGCGGCATCGACATGGTCGCGCTGCCGGTCGGTTCCGTGCTGCGAATCGGCGATGATGCGCTTGTTGCTCTCACGGGGCTGCGCAATCCGTGCAAGCAGATTCGCGATGTTGGCGATGGGGTGCTCAAGATGATGTTTGTCGACGGCGAACGCTATGGCCGCCCGGGTGAGCAGGTGGGCCGCACTGGTGTCATGGGCGTCGTGCTCAATGCGGGCGAGGTCAAGTCGGGCGATGCGATCACCGTGCGGTACCCGGCCGGGCCGCACACGCCGATGAAGAAGATCTAGGCCTAATCGATCACGCTTCTATACCTGTCAAGCGGCATTTCAGTGGTGAATATGTGGCGCTTGCCTACGAAGCTAAGCGTGCCACTTCGCCGGTACTGCGGCGCGGCGGTTTGCGTTCGGGGTCGTGATTATCGAGAGCCCACTCGGAGCGGAGCGTCACGCTCACGACCAAGGGCCTCGGGGCTCACCATCGGCTCCCTCGAACGAGCGCCGCTCGCTGCTGCCGGGCAGTAGAGGCAGGCACTGTCCTCGACGCAGCACGCCCGATATCGCCGCACAGAATCACGGACTGCGCTCTCCTCGACGCGCCGCACTCCGGCCCCGATGCAGTGCTCCATATTCGCGACCGCATCACGAACCACTGACCTGTCGGGTATCCAGCACCGTTGGGCGCTCGCGGACGCGTGGTTGAGAGCAGGTTCCCTAGATTTGTCGGCGGTGAGGGCCGTGGTTGAGGATCGCAGTTCTCTCGAGAATGTCATACCCCTCGCGTAGGCTTAGTCGAGCGAGGACGCGCCGCGGGTTAGTTTGAGCGTTTGGGTGTGATTGTGTAGTTCCAGTCGCCATGCCAGTCGTGTGGTTGGATGGGAAGTTTGTTGAACTCGGTTTTGGGGTAGTCGATGCCGGTTGGG
>Ga0114956_1000051_pt1 | contig 59028 bp, 32 predicted proteins | sample MaitaG_FD_87304 | JGI IMG/M metagenome (GOLD analysis project Ga0114956, IMG submission 87304) | Marine algal microbial communities from Maine, USA - Maine_Asex2 metaG | ecosystem: Host-associated > Algae > Red algae > Unclassified | place: Maine, USA | collected 2015-01-05 | reverse complement strand
TCTGCTGATAGTGGCGACGATGTCGACTCGGTGCCGGATGCGATCAATGATGATGTTCCTTCTCAGGATGATCATGATGAGACGACGCTGACGGTCCGTGAGGTTTATGACCTTGCGCTCATCCTTCAGCCCGAAGGTGCGCAGGCCGCATCGGTCGACATCGGTGATCCGATTGACCTGTCGGTGCTCGTCACCAACCAGGGCAACATCGGTTCCGGCGACTACACGGTCACGGTCTACCTGCCCGCAGGTACCGAGCTCAACGATCCCGCCTGGACCGCAAGTGCCGATGGCACCTCAGCGACGTTCAACAGCACGACCGACGTCGGCCCGGATGGCACCGAGAAACTGCGGATCGCCCTGACGGCAACCGAATCCGGTCCGAAGGACAACGCGTGGGCCGAGATTTCGGCCGATAGCGGCGACGATGTCGACTCGACCCCTGACGCGATCAACGGTCTTGAAGGCGAATCGCCCTTCGCAACCGACAACAGCATCGATGATGTTGAAGACGATCACGACATGCAGACGATCACCATCAACGACTACGACCTCGCACTGACCAACGGCCTCGTTGCCGGTCAGGACGCCACGGTCGAGCCGGGCGATGAGGTCGACGTCACGATCACGGTCACGAACCAGGGCACGACGCCAGCTGGCTCGTACACGCTCATCACCTACCTGCCCGAGGGCTTCACTCTCGCCGCCGGCAGCCCATGGGCCGACAACGGCGACAGCACCGCAAGCCTGGTCGTCAGCGACACGCTGGCTCCGGGTGCCGATGCGAAGGAGCTGATCACACTCGTGGCCGGCACCACCGCCGGCAAGACCCGCATTTGGACCGAAATCGCCGTCGACGACGGTGACGATCTCGACTCCACTCCTGACGACATCAATGGCGCTGAAATCGAGTCGCCGTTGGCGACCGACAACAGCATCGATGCCGCTGAAGACGACCACGATCTCGAGTCCATCACCGTGGCGGTCAACCCAGCGATCACGCTGAAAAAGGCCACGAACGGCGCCGACTCCGACGAAGCCCCCGGCGAGAACATCGCCGAAGGCGCCGATGTTGCCTGGACCTACGTGGTTACCAACACCGGCAACGTTGAGATCACGGGCATCGTCGTCACCGACAACATGGGAGTCACCGTCACGTGTCCCGCAACGGCGCTTGCCGCTGGTGCGGACATGACCTGTACCGCTAGCGGTACAGCGGTGGCTGGCGCCTACGCCAACATCGGCACCGTCACCGGCAACCCGGTCTCCGGCGGCATGGTCGAGGCGCAGGACCCATCGCACTACTTCGGTACCGCTCCGGCGATCAGTATCGAGAAGGCCACGAACGGCGCCGATGCCGACGTCGCACCTGGCCTCAACATCCCCGTCGGCGACGACGTCGAATGGACCTATGTCGTCAGCAATGACGGCAACGTCATTCTCGACAACGTGGTCGTCACCGACAGCGAAGGCGTGGCCCTCACCTGTGACGCCGCAACGATTGCGGTTGGCGGCACGGTCACTTGCACCGGTAGCGGCACCGCCGTCGCTGGCGCATACAGCAACACCGGTTCGGTCACTGCGACCGACCCGGCTGGCGACGAGCTCACCGCCTCGGATCCTTCGAACTACTTCGGTTCCAATCCTGGTCTGACCATCAAGAAGGCCACGAACGGCGACGACGCTGTTGCCGCTCCGGGCCCGAGCATCGCCGTTGGCGAAGCGGTCAACTGGACCTACGTCGTGACGAACATCGGTAACGAAACTGTTACCGATCTCGACGTCACCGACAGCGATCCGGGCGTCTCGGTCACGTGTCTGCTCACCGTCCTCGACGCTGGTGCCGACACCACCTGTACCGCACGCGGTACGGCCACTGCTGGCCAGTACGAGAACATCGGTTCCGTCACCGGCATGGTGAACGGCGTCGAGCTCGCAGCTTCCGATCCGTCTCACTACTTCGGCGTGACCTCCGGGATCACCCTTGAGAAGTCCACGAATGGCGAAGATGCCGATACCGCAACCGGTCCGGTCATCTCAGTCGGCGGTTCCGTCGAGTGGGTCTACGTCATCACGAACGGCAGCAACACCGAAATCACTGGTCTTGCCCTCGTCGACACCGACATCGGTGCCGTGGCCTGCCCGGCCGCGGTACTTGCTGCCGGCGACTCGATGACCTGTACCGCCAGTGGCATCGCCACGGCTGGTCAGTACATGAACGAAGCCACGGTCACGGCAACCGGCTCACTTGGTGAAGCCCTCTCCGCCACCGACCTGTCGCACTACTTCGGTGCAAGCCCAGCAATCACGGTCGACAAGGCCACCAACGACGTCGATTCCCCAGCAGCACCGGGCGAAGAGATTACCGTCGGTGAGGCCGTCGAATGGACCTACGTCGTCACCAACAGCGGTAACACTGCGCTCAGCGCCGTTGCCGTCGTCGACGACATGGGTGTCGCCGTCACCTGCCCAGCCACTGAGCTGGCGATCGGCGATTCGATCATCTGCACCGGTTCGGGCACCGCAATCGAAGGCGGCTACGCCAACACCGCAACGGTCACGGGTACCGATCCTTCGGGCACCAAGGTCGATGACACCGACACGTCGCACTACACCGGTGTGCCCGTCGTCGTCGCCGCTGACCCGATCTTCGACCTCGCCCTGCGCCAGACCTTCGCCAACGGCGAAAACACCGCAGTGGTCGAGCCCGGCGCCAAGGTCAACTACACGATCACCGTCCTGAACCAGGGCGAGACGGCAGCCGCCGACATCGAGATCACGAACTACATCCCTGACGGATTGGTCCTTTCCGATCCGAACTGGACCCTCGATGACAATGGCAACGCAGTGTTCACGCTGCAGCCAGGCAACGTCCTGCTTCCGGGCGCCACGCTCGACATTCCGCTGAGCCTCACAATCGACGGCCCGCTTGACGGTGCCGAGAACGTGTCGGAAATCTCGGCAGCTCGAGCCACCGACTCGACGGGCGCAACGCTGCTCACCGCTGACGGCACGCCGCTCGCCGATGTTGACTCGGTCCCTGACGCCATCAACGACGACGTCCGTGTCGATGACGAAGTCAACAACGGTTCGAACGACGAAGACGACAGCGATGGCACGGTCCTTTCGACCGTGGTCCGTCCGCCGCCGACGGTCACGCCGAGCCCGACGCCAACGCCGACTGCAACGCCGGTTCCGCCGACGCCAACGCCGACTGCAACGCCGGTTCCGCCGACGCCAACGCCGATCGTGATCATCGAGATCGTTCAGCCGACGCCGATCGTCAAGACGATCCGTGAGATCCAGGATCGTGTAATCGAGGTTGTCGTCACGGCGACGCCAGTGCCTGGTGTCATTCAGCCAGCACCTGCGCCGGTCATCGTGCAGCCCGCTCCGGCCCCAGTTATTGTCACGAAGGCTCACCCAGCTCCGACTGCGGTAGTAAAGAAGGCAGTCGCTGAGACCAAGAAGGGCGCACAGCTTGCCGTAACCGGTGGCGAATCGAGCTCGCTGGCGTTCTTCGCCGCAGGCCTGGTCGCAGCTGGCCTTCTCTTCAGCGTCGCCGGTCGCCGGCGCCGCGAAGAGTTCTAATCCACCGGGCTGAAACTTCAGCCCGACGTACGTATACCTGCGGCCGGTCCCCGAAACGGGACCGGCCGCAGGCCGTTTTGGGCTTCGCCGTTCGGCCCGGTTGTCTCGGCCTTACGCCTGACAGTCAGGACCTTCGTTGCGGACCTCGGCCACCTGGGTCATGGCATCGCGCAGTTTCGCGAGCCATTCCCCTTCGTTCTCTGCAACCATGCGCACACACCAGCCGAGCGCATCGCTACGGCTTCGGGCAACACCGGCGGCCACGAGGGTGTCGAGTACCCGCCGCTCGTCGAAGCGCAGGCGGGTCATCACCGGCACGCTCAGGGTGCTGAATGGCACCTCGGCATCCCCACACCGAACAACCCACGAGACTTTCCGCCCAAACATGGACTCGGCCCGGCTCGCGATGGCCACTCGCTCGTCTCGGGTTTGTTCCCGGTAGTTCGTCGTTGCTTCGAGTTCGCTGAGTTCGGCGGGATCTTCCGGCGGGGCCAAACGCCCGACCACCAGCATCTCCTCGCGATCGACCAGCGTGACCACCGGTTCGGTGAACCAGGACTGCGGTATATGGCTCTGGAACCAGGCCTGGACCTGTTCCACGGAAACGGCAATCGGATCGGGCATCAGCACATCCTTTCGTGGTCTGCGGGGTCGTATCGGCCAGCTGGGAATATCGAGCCCACCGCAGTGTTACATGCATCACTGTAATCATGTAATCACCTGATCGTCACCAATCACCACGTCGACCTACGGGAGGTCACCGTTATGACAACCACCGATGAACGCTCGAATTCCGATACCGCCGAGCCAACCGCTCCTGAAGTGGGCGGCGATACCACCAAGATCTCTGACGTCGCGGGGCTTGCTGGCGCAGCTGAGTTGGGCGGTGGCCTGATCCTGCCGCTCCTGCCAACGCCCGATGGCGTGATCTTTCCCGACATGGTGGTCCATGTCGCGCTCGAAAGCACAACGGCCTGTAGCGCCGCCGCAAGTGCGGTCGATGGCCGGGTTGTGCTCGTCCCGCGTCGCGGCGACCGTTATGGGACCGTCGGCACCATCGCCCGGATCGAAGATCGCGGCACGATGCCGAATGGAACGCCAGCTATCACGCTGCGAGCCGTCACCCGAGCAACGCTCGGCTCCGCCGTTCTCGGCACTGACCAAGGCCTCTGGATGAACGTCGAACCGGTGCGCGACACCGGGCCCGCACCAACGGACGACGAAGTCAACATGTACCGAGCTGCGGCGCAAGAGTTGATCAATGTGGTCGGCGGGGGCCGGGCCGGCCTGAGCCTGCCCGAGACCGATGACGCCGGCGTGCTCGCCGACACGATTGCTTACTGGCCCGAACTCACGATCGACCAACGGCTCGAACTCCTTGAGACGATTCAGACCGTCGAGCGTCTCGCGCTTGCCACCTCCTGGGCTCAGGAGGCCCTCGTCGAAATGCAGGCTCGGCTCTCGATTGCCACCGATGTGCAGGAATCGATGGAGAAGGATCAGCGCGAAGTCGTCCTTCGCCGCCAGCTCCAAGCGATCCAGAGCGAACTCGGCGGCGAGGACGGCGACGTCATCGCTCAGTACCGGGCCCAGCTCGACAAGCTCGCCGAGTCGTCGCCGGCGCCCGCTGAAGCCGTCATCGATGCGATCACCAAGGAGGTCGACCGCCTCGAACGGACCGGCGATCAGGGCCAAGAGGCCGGCTGGATCCGGACCTGGCTCGACAGCGTGTTCGAACTGCCCTTCGGTGAACATACGGCCGACAACCTCGACCTCACCGAAGCGCGTGCCACGCTCGACGCCGACCACACCGGTCTCGTCGACGTCAAAGACCGGGTCGTCGAGCACTTGGCGGTTCGGAAGCTACGAGCCGAGCGGGAGGTCGACGCTGATGGGAACCGTGAGCGAGGTGGCGCGATCCTCACCCTCGTTGGGCCCCCTGGTGTCGGTAAGACGTCACTCGGCGAGTCGATCGCCCGGGCCCTCGACCGCAAGTTCGTCCGCCTCGCGCTCGGCGGCATTCGAGACGAAGCCGAGATCCGCGGTCACCGTCGCACCTACGTTGGCGCCCGCTCCGGTCGACTCGCACGTGCGTTGGTCGAAGCCGGAACGATGAACCCCGTGATCCTGCTCGACGAGATCGACAAGATCGGCGCTGACTGGCGGGGCGATCCGTCAGCTGCACTCCTCGAGGTCCTCGACCCGGCGCAGAACCACAGCTTCCGCGATCACTACCTCGAATTCGAACTCGACCTCTCCGACGTCATCTTCATCGCAACGGCGAATCAGCTCGAGACGATTCCGGGGCCGCTGCTCGATCGTGTCGAGGTCATCAGCATCGATGGCTACACCGATGATGACAAGACCGAGATCGCAACCGAACACGTCGTTCCGCGTTTGCGCAAGCAGATGGGCCTCACCGACGCTGAGGTTGTGCTCGATGACGGCGTGATCCAGCGCATCACCGAGGACTGGACGCGTGAGGCCGGCGTTCGTTCACTCGAACGACGGCTCGACAAGGTGCTGCGCAAGGCGGCTACCCAACTTGTGCTCGACCCGGACGCCGCGCCGATCACGATCACCGACGCGGATCTTGAGGACCTACTCGGTCGACCAATCGAACGCGAGAACATAGCGGACCGAACCACCCGGCCCGGCGTCGCAACCGGTCTCGCAGTCACTGGTGCTGGCGGCGACGTCCTTTTCGTTGAGGCCATCGCCGCCGACGGTGAGCCTGGACTGACTTTGACGGGGCAGCTCGGCGACGTCATGAAAGAGAGCGGCGAGATCGCACGGTCGTGGCTCCGGTCCGCGGCTGCTGAGCTCGGGATCGAGGATCTCGACCGGCATCTGCACGTGCACTTCCCAGCTGGTGCGGTACCGAAGGATGGTCCGTCCGCTGGTATCACCATGACGACGGCGCTCGTGAGTCTGCTGACGAACCGGCCGGTTCGCTCTGATGTTGCGATGACCGGCGAGATCACGTTGCAGGGTCGGGTTCTCCCGATCGGTGGCGTCAAGCAGAAACTGCTCGCCGCCCACCGCGCGGGTGTGACTGATGTGATCCTCCCGGCTCGCAATGGTCGGGATCTCGACGATGTTCCCGAGCAGGTGCGAGATGCCTTGACGATCCACCTCGTCGACTCGATCGAGGAAGTCCTGGCCGTTGCGCTGGCTCCTGGCGCGACCGTGTCAGCTGCGGCGTAAGGCCGGCGGCAGTCGGCGGACTGCGCTAGCTCGATTCCGCCCCTCCAACCGCCAGCCCGTGTCGCGCCACCGCGGCACGGGCTTCGGCGGGGCCCAGGGTTAGTTCCGCCTGCAGGCCGACGGCCCGAGCGCCGTCGACATTGATCTGATTGTCGTCGAGGAACAGGATCTCGTCCGCCGGCCGGTCGAGGTCCTGCACGATGTACTCAAAGATGTCGGCGTCGGGTTTCACCAGGCCGACCATGAAGCTCAGGTATTCGCGATCGAAGAGACTGCGCATGATCTCGGCATCTCGCTGGCCTTCCCAATGGAGGCGGTTGGTGTTGCTGAGCAAGCCCGTGACCGCGACCCGGCCGACGTCGGCGACGAGCGTCTCGGCGCCGGGAAAGAGCCCCTTGGGCCATGAGGCGAACGATTCGAGCAGCGCCGCGGGTTCCACCTTGAGGCCGACTTCGGCGATGATTCCCAACGCGAACTCGGCCGCTTCGATCTTCCCAGACTCGAAGGCTCGGACGCTCTCGCTATGCAACCAGGCGCTCCAGAAGTCATCGACCGCCAGCGAGGCTGAATCGCCAAGGATTTCACTCACCGGGCCAAGCTCGATCAGTACGCCACCCATGTCGAAAATCACTGCAGTCACGGCCACGTTCCTAACGTAGCTGCTTGCTCTGCATGAGCCCGGCCATGGGCTGCGATCGAAAGTCCGTCGGCGAAACGAAGCCGAAACGAAGCGCTACTAGTCTTTGACCAGTGAGTCTCTACTACGTGCAGAAGTTCCTCTATCAGCTGAACCGCGACCCGGCGGCACAGGCGACGTATATGGCTGACCGGCATGCGGCCATCGCCGACTTCGACCTCACCGACGAGGAGCGGCGAGCGCTCACCGCACCAGACGTCGGGCTGTTGTTTCATCTTGGCGTAAACGGCCAGATCCTGATGCATTTCGCCGCGCTGCACAAGATCGAGTGGGCTTCCTATTTGCAGCAGATGCGTGATGGCATCGAACACCATGGTCCGGTACGCGAAGGTGTTTACGCGATGACTGGTTATGAGGGCACCGATGCGCATGCGTTGCGCCTCGGCCAGAGTGCAAGCCGGCCCGCCGTGGCTGCCGACGACGGAGAGGTCTGAAATGCCAGTTGTCTTTGCCGGCGTCTGCAGCCACGCCCCGGGCATCACTGGGCGCGCTGACCAAGCCGATCCGACGACCCGCGCTGCCTTCTATGCCGCCTTCGATTCGATGCGGGAACAGCTCGAGGCCACTGAACCCGATGCCATCGTGATCATCGCCGCGGAACACTTCGCCAACTTCTTTATGGACAACATGCCGTCGTTCGCCATCGGCATGGGCGACTACTACACCGGCCCGATCGAAGACCCCGACTGGCTGGGCATCGCCCGTCAACAGGTGCCTGGAAACAAAGATCTGTCCGAGCGCATGATCAAAGAAATAATGCAAACGGTCGACGTTTCTTACTGTGAAGAGTGGCGGTTCGATCACGGCATCTCCGTGCCCTTGCACTTCCTGACGCCGCGGTACGACCTCGCGGTCATTCCCGCCAACATCAACTGCCAGGGACCGCCATTGGCGCCCCTCTCGCGGGCGTGGGAGTTCGGTGCTGCGATACGCCGAGCCGCCGACGTGCTACCTGAACGGATCGCTGTTGTTGGCACTGGCGGCATATCGCACTGGCCAGCGACGCCCGATAGCGGCAAGATCAACGAAGCCTGGGACCGCGACTTCCTCGCCAAATGGAGCCGCAGCGACAAGACCGCGATGCTCGACTACGACGACACGGCGAGCTACGTCGAAGCAGGTCAAGGCGCCTTCGAGATCCGCACATTCATCGCGGCTGCGGCCGCCGCGCAGACCCCGGGCGGACCTCCCGCGGTTGGCACGGTGCATTTCTACGCTCCGATTCCGATCTTTGCCGTTGGTTGCACGGTTGCCACGATGGCCGTCGACGCCAACAGCGGCGCCGCAGCGAAGTAGCCTCGCCGCGTGCAGGTTCGCTCCTTCGAGATCATTAGCGCCGATCTCCGTCAACTCCATGACTACCTTCTCGAAGTCGGTGGGTATCAATTTCGCGCCGGCGGCTCAGGCTTCTTCGTGCTTGTCGGCGAACGGTTCGTCGCCCGAACTACCGCCACGCAGGCGCATATGATCCTGGCGCAGCTCGAAGCCGACACGGTCAGTATCGATGTTGTTTCGGCGGGTGGTGGCCAAGGCTTCGGGCAGTTCGATATCGGATCTGAGCTGTGGTATCTCAAACGGACCGAAGACTTGTTGGTCGGTTTTGCGGAGCGCCACCAACTCGATCTCGCCGAGATTTCGGCCGACTAATCGTCGCGGCCGATGCTACGGCAGCGGTTGCTCATCCTCGATCGTGGCCGACGGTTCTGGTTCGCGCTCAGCCGCGATCTCGTCGAGAGGCTGCAGTGCTTGAGCTGGCGCACCGAGCGTTTCGATAACTCGGTGGGGGAACGGGATCGTGATGTTGTTGTCGTGCAGCTCTTCTCGAATGGTGATAGCGACTTCGCTGATGATCCACCGAGCCGATAGCTGCTCCGACGGATGCCAAAAGGTGGCGAGCATGTCGACGCCGGAGTCGCCGAAACCGCGTACCGTCACTTCGGCGCCGGGGATGTCGACGACGCCATCGACACCACGAATGGCCTTGACGAGTAACCGCTGGGCATCGCGCAAGTTCGTGTCGTAGGAGACCTGAAACGGCATGGACGAGCGACGAATCTCGTCGGCGGTGCGGTTCTTCAGGGGCGCGTCGAGCACGGCCAGGTTCGGGATGTAGATCCTGTCGCCATCGAAGTCGACGATTTCAACCGAACGGTTGCTGATGTCGACGACGGTTCCCGAGATGCCGTTCGTATCGATCTGGTCACCCGGGCGGATCGGCCGCCCGCCATGAAGTAGCACCGACCCGAGCATGTTGCCGAACACTGGCTGCAGCGCGACGGCAACGATGATGCCGGAGACACCAAGACCGCCGATCAGCGGGCCGATATCGATCTCCAGCAGATCGAGCACGTAGAGCAGGCCGATGACGACGATGATCGTGCGCAGGACGCGACCGATCATCTCAAGCGCAAATTGTTGGACCGCGAATCGCTTCTCGATGAGGTTCAGGACTCGCTGCACGCCAAAGAGCAGCAAGATCGCCGCCGCAATCACCGCGCCCGCGGCGATCCAGCTCCGGACCGTGACAGCGGCGATGGTCAGGGGTACACGCACGCCGTCAGTATCGCAGAGACGGTGTGAATTATTCGATCGTTCCGCTCGAAGCGTTTCCACGCAGGCCGCGACAACGTCGTTGCTCAAGTTTGTCTGGTCGGTGACCGAAGAGAACCCGGTGAAGACTCGGCCGGTGGTTGTGACAGGCCAGCGACGCGCGCGCAAAGGGTCGAGGGGCTCGGCCGCCATCGAGGGTCAGCGAGGCGCGGTGATCGTCGAGCTCGCTATCGCAATTCCGATCTTTCTGGTCTTGCTCGCTGCCGTCTTTGATCTGGGGCTGGCGTTTCATAACAGCCGCCAGGCTCAGGAGGCAACCCGCTCTGGAGCTCGGATCGGGGCCGCTGCCGGCACCGACCGGTTGGCTGATTTTGCCGCGCTACGGTCGGTTGTTGCTGCACTTGGTGACACCGGCGACCAGCTGCGCGGCGCAAGCATCTATCGCTCAGCATCGGGATCCGAGGGCACGATCCCAACGGGTTGCGAGCTCGGCGCTGGCGGGGTTTCGAATGTTTGCAATACCTATTCGGCGAGCGACCTCACTGGTCTCGATGTCAGTCAGTTCACGGGAACCACTTGCGATGGAGAGCCCGATGTGCTCTGGTGTCCGACCGACCGGGCCCACGCCTTCGCCGCCGGTGACTACCTGGGTGTGGCGGTTTGGGTCGATCACGAACCGCTCATCGGCCTGCTTACGCCGAGCCAACAATTCGAGAAGACCGCCGTCTTCCAAATCGATGTCCCAGAAACTGAACTCGCGGTCCTCGGTCCGTCTCCGATGCCTCAGCCGACGCCGACCGCACCGCCACAACCGTGTTCGGTCACGTACTTTGCCGGGGCCGGACAAAGCGGATCGACGTGGCGATTCGGCCAGGGCTGGGGCACCGCGCCATGGAACCCGGTCCAACAACCACAATCGGTAACCGTCGACCCAGCGTGCGGCGCACTTGCCGCCGTCTTCCCGATTCCCGGTGGTGCAGCGGTGTGTCGCGAGAGTCCGTCCGGCGACTCCTCACTCGATCTGGACCTCGTCGCTGACGAGGAAGTTTTTGTGTGGATCGGCCCGCCACCGGTGCCGGCGTGCGCATCGATTCCGTACGTCCCGGTTGAAGGGTCGGTTGAGGCGACGCCGACACCGACGCCTACTCCCACGCCAACCCCGACCCCCACGGCGACGCCGACTCCCACCCCGACGCCGACTCCCACCCCGACGCCAACTGCAACGGCGACACCAACGGAAACACCGACCCCGACCGCCACGACCATTCCGACGGCCACGACCATTCCGACCGCCACGACCATTCCGACGGCCACGCCGACCGAGGTCCCCACCGCGACGCCAACGGTGACGCCGACTCCGACCGAGGTGCCCACCGCGACGCCAACGCTTGTTGCGGGCGGGGACGGTGCTCCGGGCGCCGCCGGTGCCGGCGGATAGGTCGCATCTGCGTCCCAGCCGACCTGTGCCGCCGCGGGCTGCTGCGCGTTGTCTGGGTCGGACAAGTTGAGCCGATCGGCTCATGGTCGTTCGGTCAATATCACGCAGGCCCCACCGATGGCACTTTGGAACGCCGCGACATCGCTCACCAAACGCGCGGCCCATGTCCCTTGGAAGGCCTCCACCTGTGCAGCAGCTACGACAAGCACATCGACTCCCCATCCTCCTGACGTTCTTCGTCCTGCTCGTTGTCTTCGCACTACCTGCGGCTGGTCGATCGGTCGGGCTGCTCTCGGCCCCCGGCGACGACGATGGAAACGCACCCGCCGTCGCAATCGAAACCATCACCAACGGCGTCGATGCCGACTGGGCCGCGCTCGGTCCGTTCGTCCCGGCCGGATGGTCGGTCGAGTGGAACTACCTCGTGATGAACGCCGGTAACGAAGAGCTTGTCGAGGTGGCCGTCACTGACGCCCAAGGTGGGCCGGTCTCGTGCCCGCACACTTCGTTGGCCGTCGCGCAGTCGATGGTGTGCTTCAGCCTCGCCACTGCAACGAGCGGTCAGTATGCAACCGAGGGCATCGTCGAGGTCGTTGCGGCATCGGGTGCCCGCCTCGAGGCTCGGGATCCATCGCACTACTTCGGTACCGAGCCCGCACTCACGATCGAGAAGGCTACGAACGGCGCCGATGCCGACGACACGCGAGGCCTCGACATCCCTGTCGGCGAGGTCGTGACCTGGACCTATGAGATCACGAACACTGGCAACACGATGCTCGGGGACATCCTCGTGGTCGACGATCGCGAGCCAGACCTCACGTGTACCGGCGGCCAGACTTTCGAACCCGGTTACGCCAGCTACGCAAGCGAGAAGTTCCCAACGTTGCCCGTCTACGCCAGCTATCCGAGCGACGCCTACCCAAGTGACGAATACTCCAGCGGCGAGAATCCTGGGCTCGGCTATTCGAGCTACTCGAGCGGCGCGGTCCCGGGCTTCGACGCCGGGTCACTCGTCCTCGCTCCGGGCGAGACGCTGAATTGCACTGCAAGCGGAACGTCGGCGGCCGGACCCTACGAGAACCGCGGCACCGTCAGCGCGACCGGACCGAGCGGCCTCGAAGCAACCGATGCTGATGCTTCTCACTACTACGGGGCGAATCCCGGCCTTGAGATCACGAAGAGCACGAACGGCGAAGATGCGCCGACGGTCCCGGGACCAATGCTGCGGGTCGGCGACGCCGTCACCTGGACCTACGTCGTCACGAACGTCGGCAACGAGGATGCCTTTGGCGTTACGGTCACCGACGATGACCCAGCCGTGACCGTCAGCTGTCCGTCCGACCTCTTGGCGCCGGGCGACAGTATGGAGTGCGCGGCAACCGGAACCGCCGTCGCCGGGCAGTATCAAAACATCGGCACGGTCACCGCGACCGCGGCCGATAGTACGTTGTTGTCCGCAAGTGACCTGTCGCACTACGAGGCGATTGATCCCGTTGTCGTCATCGAGAAGTCGACGAATGGCGAAGACGCCGACAGCGCTCCCGGTCCGACCGTCGACGTTGGCGGCACGGTCATGTGGACCTACGACGTGACCAATGCTGGCGACGTTGCGGTCACCGACATCGTGGTCGTCGACGACGACTCCGCCGTCACGGTGTCGTGCCCCGAAACGACCCTTGCGGCTGGCGCGTCCATGACGTGCACCGCGTCGGGCGTCGCGATCGATGGGCAGTACAGCAACGTCGGAACGGTCACCGGTACGGTCGCCGACGGCGGCACCGTCACCGCCTCAGACTCGTCGAACTACTTCGGTGGCACCGCCACGATCACGATCGAGAAGGCCACGAACGGCGTCGACTCCGATGCCTGGCCCGGCGAATTCATCGATACCGGTTCAGAAATCGTGTGGACGTACGTGGTGGCAAACGGCGGCAACCGGACGCTGTCGGACGTCACCGTCACCGACAACCAAGGTGTCGCGGTGACCTGCCCGACCGACACGCTCGCGGCTGGTGAAGCGATGACCTGCGAAGGGCGCGGCATCGCAACCGACGGCGGCTACGAGAACGAAGGCCAAGTCACGGCGATGGATCCCGACGGGCGGATCGTTGGTGACTCGGATTACTCGCACTACCGAGGCGACACCCGAGGCCGCCAAGAAACCGGCAGCCTCGGCAACATGGTCTGGGATGACCTGAACAACGATGGCGAATACCAGACCGGCGAACCTCGCCTGGCCGGGGTGGTCATTGAGCTGTTCGCCGACGCCGATGGCGACGGGAACCCCGACGACACCAACAACGATGGTGTCATTGACGCCGACGGCGCAGTCGCCACCACGAACACCGATGTCGACGGCCTGTACCTGTTCACCGGCCTGGCTGCCGGTGACTACATCGTCGGCTTGAGCCCGACGAATTGGGACGCCGGCGGTCCGCTGGCTGGTTACGTCTCGTCGGACTACACCCAGACCGATCCCAACACCGACATCGACGCTGACGACAACGGCGCTGGCGGTGCTGGCGGTTACATCTGGTCGGGGGTCATCACGCTGAACGGCGACGAGCCGCTGCTCGAGGCCATCGACAACGATGCGGCGACGCCCGACGCCCAGGAGAACCTGACGGTCGACTTCGGTCTGCATCGCCCGGTGTTCGACCTGGCGATGACGAAGAGCCTCGACGCATCGACCGACCCTCGCACGATCACCGAAGGTGACGAGGTCGTCTATCGCCTGACCGTTTCCAACCCGGGTGCGGTCACTGCGACCGACATTCGGATCATCGATCTGGTGCCGAACGGCCTCGTGCTCGATGACGCCGCATGGACACTCGACGATGACGGCAATGCGATGACGACCCTGAGCGGTACTGAGATTGCTCCTGGCGACGACGTCGATGTCACGATCGGTTTCATCTTCGACGGCTCCGCCCGAGTCATTTCGAACGAGGCCGAGATCACGGGCGCCACGCCGCTGAACGTGCTTGGTGCCGAACTGAACCTTGCTGATAGCGAACTCTCGAACAACGCCGACGACGAGGAAGTCTTCTTCTCGCCGGACGCGTTCGGCGACGTGACACCAACCGCGGTGGCGACGGAGACGCCAACCGCGGTCGTCGAGGAATCCGGCCCACCGACCGCGGTCGCCGATGCTGCCCCGACCCAGGTCGAAGTGACACCGACACCGACGCCATTAATTGGTGCAGCTGACGCTGATCCCACCGCAACGCCAACCGAGACCCCGACGCCGGTCGGTTACTCCTCGGTCCCAACGACCCCGACGTCGGGGCCCCAAGCTGCGACCGCGACACCGACGCCGGACATTGGCGAAACACCAACGAACCTGGCGTTTGCCGATCCGACGGCCACACCACAGCCGACGGCAACGGCGACCTCAACGCCCAGACCCACGTCAACGCCCAAACCCACGTCGACTCCCGAACCGACATCGACGCCAAAGCCCACGTCGACACCCGTTCCGGGCCTTGGAGCGGCCCCCGACGACCTCGCCTTCACCGGGGGCACGGTCTTGCCGACCGTGCTTATCGGTCTGTCATTGCTCGCCGGTGGTGCCGCACTCGTCGTAGCCACCCGACGTCACACTCGCCGGATGTAGCGATCTCGTTCACTGGTTGGGTTGATCAACCGCCTCGTGCAATGGCGCACGGGGCGGTTGGTCTTTTTCGGAGCGATGGGACCGATCCCGGGCCGGTTCGTTCCGTCGCCAGCTTCTAGGGTGGGGACATGAGTCTGACGCAACAGTCCGGTGGCGACGGTTTCGACTCGCTGCCCCGGTGGGACCTCAGCGGGTATTTCGACGGCCTCGACAGCCGAGAGTTTGCGGCGGCGGAGGAGTCAGCTGGCACGACGATCGATCGGCTCGTCAGCCTGTATGACCGGCACAACGTTCGCGCGACCTATGAAGGTGAGATCAGCGCTGACGCTTTCGAGGAGGTGCTGGCGGCGACGAATGCCACCCGCACCGCGGTCGACGTGGTCCAGGCCTATGTCCACTCCTTTGTCTCGACCGACGCAGGAAATGAAACCGCACAAGCCGCGCTGTCCCGGCTGAGAAGCCGAACGACGGTGTTGCAGACCCTCGCCAGCCGGTTCGATGGCTGGGTGGCCGCCATCGGCGCCGATCAGCTCGTCGAGCTCAGCGCCGAAGCGCGTGCACACGAGTGGCCGCTGCGAAAGGCGGCCCTGCGAGCGACGCATCAGATGTCCGAAGCCGAGGAGTCACTGGCCGCGGAGTTGTCGCTCACCGGCCGTTCAGCCTGGTCGCAGTTGTACGCCGATGTCACGGCTCGCATGTCGGCGGTTGTCGAGTTGCCAACCGGGGCCAAGGAGCTGCCGATCTTCGCAATCCGAGGGCTGGCAACCGATGCGGATGCCCACGTTCGCCGCGCGGCCTACGTTGCCGAGCTCGACGCGTGGGAAAAGAACGCCGTGCCGCTCGCTGCCGCGCTCAATGCGATCAAGGGTGAACAGCAGTTGCTGGCGGAACGTCGGGGCTGGCCGTCGGTGCTCGATGCTCAGGTCTTCGGCCAGGCCAGCGACGCCGAGACCTTGGCGGCGATGCAGTCTGCAATGATCGATTCCTTCCCGCACTTTCGCCGCTATTTCCAGGCGAAGGCTGGGCTGCTCGGCCGCGTCGATGGGCTCCGGTTCTACGACCTCTTCGCTCCGGTCGGGGAGTCACAGAATCAGACGTGGCCCGAGGCGACAGCGGCCGTCGATGTCGCCTTTGGGTCGTACTCGCCACAGCTTCGCTCGCTGGCTCGCCGAGCCGTCGACGAATCATGGATCGATGTCGCTCCCCGCTCGGGGAAACAAGGCGGCGCGTTTTGTATGCCGATGGGCGATGGCGACAGTCGGATTTTGCTGAACTTCGAACACAGCACCAAGGGGATCATGACGCTCGCGCACGAGCTCGGCCATGCCTATCACAACCTCACGATGACCGAGCGAACACCAATCCAACGCGGAACCCCGTCGAGTCTCGCTGAAACCGCATCGATCTTCTGCGAGACGATCATGGTGAAACACGGATTGGCGTCGGAAATGTCCGACGCCGAGCGGCTTGCGCTGCTGGAGACCGACCTGCAGGGCTCGGCGCAAGTCATCGTCGACATCCATTCGCGGTTCCTCTTCGAATCGTCGGTCTTTGCCGAGCGGAAGGCCTCGACCCTCTCGGTCGATCGGTTCTGCGACCTCATGGACGACGCCCAGGCCGCGACGTACGGCGACGGCCTCGATCCCGACTATCGGCATCGGTTTATGTGGGCCGCGAAGCCGCACTACTACGGGTCGTTGTTCTACAACTGGCCGTACGCGTTCGGCCTATTGTTTGGCCTCGGTCTGTATGCGCGCTACGACGCAGATCCGGACCGTTTCCGTTCGGGCTACGACGATCTACTGTCGTCGACTGGTCTCGGCGACGCTGCATCGCTTGCGTACCGTTTCGATATTGACATCCGCGACAAGGCGTTCTGGGCGTCAAGCCTCGGCGTCGTCACTAACCGCATCAACGACTACTGCGAACTCGCAGCTGTATCACCCAATCCGTTGGAGAACCAATGACCGATACCGCCGATCAGGCCAGCCTCACTCCCACGGAGTTTCTCTCGCTCGGCCAGGCCAATGTCGACCCGTATTCGCGTCCCCTCGACAAGATCGATCCGTCCGATGGCGAGTTGTTCGAGACCGACACCCATTGGGGCTATTTCGAGCGGCTGCGCAAGGAAGACCCGGTGCACTTCTGCGCCGAGAGTTTCTCGGGTCCGTACTGGTCGGTTACCCGCTACGACGACATCGTCACGATGGAGAAGGACGCCGAGACGTATTCCTCGGACCGGTCGATCACGCTCAATGATCCTCAACCCGACTTCCCGCTGTCGCCCGGGTTCATCGCGATGGACGGCGAGCGCCATTCGCGCCATCGCAAGACCGTGCAGCCGGTGGCCGCGCCGAAGAACCTGCGGAACCTCGAGCCGACGATCCGCGGCCGTGTGCAGGAAATGCTCGACGGCCTTCCGGTGGGCGAAACCTTCGACTGGGTCGACAAGGTCTCGATCGAACTCACGACCGGCATGCTGGCGACCATTTTCGACTTCCCGTGGGAGGATCGCCGCCTCCTGACGCACTGGTCCGACATGACGACGTCCAGTCCTCAGCAGTTGGCCGAGATGGGTTTGGGCCCGGAGGACCGCCAGCGGGTTCTGCGCGAGTGTCTCGAATATTTCACCGGGTTGTGGCGTGAACGCGAGAACAACCCTGACGATGGCGAGATCGACTTCATCACGGCCATGGCCAACTCCGAGTCCACCCGTGACATCGATCCCGAGACGGCTCCCCTCGACTACCTGGGCACGCTCATTCTGCTGATCGTCGGTGGCAACGACACGACCCGCAACTCCGTTTCAGGTGGCGTCCTGGCGCTCAATCAGAATCCGGCCGAGTACGACAAACTGCGCGCGAACCCCGACCTGATTCCCAGCATGGCCAACGAGGTCATCCGCTGGCAGACCCCACTGGCCTACATGCGCCGCACGGCGACCTGCGACACCGAACTAGGCGGCAAGCAGATCAAGGCGGGCGAGAAACTGGCGATGTGGTACGTGTCGGCCAATCGCGATTCCGACATCTTCGACCGCGCCGACGACTTCATCATCGACCGCGACAAGCCGAAGCCTCACCTGTCGTTCGGCTGGGGGGCCCACTTCTGCATGGGCAGTCGCCTGGCCGAACTACAGCTTCGCGTGTTGTGGGAAGAGATCCTCAAACGTTTCCACATGGTCGAGGTCGCCGGCGACCCGGTCCGTGTGAAGTCGAGCTTCGTCAAGGGCTACCACGAGCTGCCCGTTCAGCTACATCCGCTGTAGCGAACTCTCAGCAGGCGCCTCATCGATGCGATCCGGGCATCGCAGGCGTCACGATTCCTGCGCTTATGCAATACTCCAATACCCACATTTTCGATCGGGCGAAGACGATGGAGAAGTTGTATGAGAGTTTCGAGCCACCGGGTGGAGGCTGGAGGCCTTCCGTTACGCGGCCGGCTACTAGCCGTGTTGGGAGTGTTCGTCCTCGTGACGACAACGATGTTTCCGGCACCGGCCGCCGCCCATGACAGTGAAAACGATGGCCACATTCCCGCCAATGTGAACTATGGCTTCGAGGTCATCGGGCGAGACGTTCTCGAAGGCATCACCGACGGTAAGTACACCGATGTGTGGTCGCACGACGGCTTTGCGTATATCGGCACCTTCCAAGAACCCGAGTGCACGACCGCGGGCGTCTTTGTCGTCGACATTGCCATGGCAATCGAGAACTATCCGGAAACGTCCGGCGCCACCGTCGCCGAGATCCCGTCAGCCGTCGACACCCGTATCAACGATGTCAAAACCGTTGAGATCGGTGATACGGACGTGCTGATCGCGACCGAGGAACCGTGCGGTGCGTTTGACCCGGAGACGGGCGTGCAAGCCGGAAACGGCGGCGTCTCGCTCTGGGACGTCACCGACCCGCTGAACCCGACCGCCTTGGCCGAAAACTTCTCCGACTTCGGCGGCGTTCACAACACGTACCCATGGACGAGTGCCGATGGCAATACGTACATGATCGGTGTGGCCGACACCTTCGATGGTGTCGATGTTCCCCTCTACAACATCAGCGACCCGGCAAATCCCGAACTCATCCTTGTTACGGGCGCAACCGACTGGCTCGAAGCCGGCGTGCTTAACGAGGACCAGCTCGGCGCCGGCAACTTCGATTTCCTGCTCGCTCACGACGTGTGGGTCGAGAACATCGACGGCAGCGATATCGCCGTCGTCCCGTACTGGGATGCCGGTTTCGTCACGCTCGACGTGACCGACCCGGCGAATCCGGTCTTCCTCGCTGACTCCACCTACCCGGAGACCGATCCGGCCGGACACGCCTACGAGGGCAATGCCCACGCTGCCGTCTTCGGCATGGGCGGCGACATCATCGTTGCCGGCGACGAGGACTTTGATCCAGCGCGGTTCGGCATGGTCGTTGATGGCGAGTTCTATCTGACCTCACCAGCCGCCTTCCCCGCAAACCCCGAGGTCCCGTTGGACATCAACACGTTGGCCGGTAAGGAGATCGTCTGGACCGGTGGGGTTGGCTGTCTCCCCGAAGATGTTCCGCCCGCAGATGCCGATTCCGAACAGATCGCGTTGATCCAGCGAGGCGTCTGTGCGTTCGCGACGAAAGCGTTCAACGCGCAAGAAGCCGGGTATGTCGGCTACGTCGTTGCCAACGACGAAGAGCGTGGCGACGCCCTCCTCGCCATGGGCGCCGGCGCCGACGGCGATCTCGTCACCATCCCGGGAACCTTCGTCGGCTACAGCACCGGCGAGATCTTCAAGACCGAGGACGGGTCGACCTCGATCGACAGCTTCACTTCGGAGTTCGACGGTTGGGGCTACCTGCGGGTTCTGAACCACACCAACGCACCGCTCGACGTCCCCGACCAGTCGATGGGGCCGGATCCGAAGGTCTCGATTCCGCATATGGGCGAGATCGGCTATTACGCCCCGGCGGAAGCGCTGGAAGGCGAGCTTGGCGGCGAGGACTTTACCGAGTTCGGTGACCTCACGATGCACAACCTCGAACAGGACCCGACCACGATCGACGTTACGCCGACGTTCGACGGCGGGCCACGGTTCTTCGTCTCGTGGTACTCCCTTGGCATGCGGGCCATCGAATATCGACCGGGCCATTTCCACGCCAACCTCAGAGAAGAAGGCAGCTACTCGTGGAACGTTCACGAGGTCGGCCGCTACATCGCTGATGACGGCTCCAACTTCTGGGGCGTTCACGTTGACAACGTGACGATCAACGATCAGTCCCAGCAGATCATTCTGGCCTCCGACCGAAACACTGGTCTCTGGATCTTCACGTTCGGTTGCGAGAACCGCGACCAGGTCGAAGGACCGTTCTATTGCGAGAACGCTTCGGCACCAGAGCCAACCTTCGAGTGTTCGGCGGACATGGGCGTTCTCTCGTGGACCGATGACGTGCAAGACCGGTACTGGATCTACAAGTCGACCGATGGCGGTGAAACGTACAACTGGATCGGTCGAACGTCCGGTGAGACAACGTTTACCGACCCCATGCCGATGGTTGGCGCTCGTTATCAGGTGCACTACGACGGAATCGCCCGTACCGATTGCACGATCGAGGCCGAACCCCCACCGTTCTCGTGCTCAGTTGACGCTGGGTTCCTGACCTGGACCGATGCCGAGGTCGACAAATACTGGTTCTACCGGTCGACCGACGGGGGTGACACCTACGACTTCGCCGGGCGGACGTTCGGGTCGACGTCGAAGCAGGATCCAAGTCCTGCCGTCGGTGCGCTGTACCAGGTGCACTACGCCGGAATTGCGAAGGTCGACTGCGCGGTTGTTGCCGAGCCGTCGGCGTCGTTGCTGCTCAACTGCACGGTCGCGGGCGCCACGTTGTCCTGGGCCGATGCTGAACAATCCAAGTACTGGGTCTACCGGTCGACGAACGGCGGAGCCACCTACAACTGGATCGGCCGCACGCTCAGCGACACGACGTTCACTGACCCCAGCCCGGTCGATGGTGCGCTCTACCAGGTCCACTACGCCGGTATTCCGCGCCGGGACTGCGTACCAGCGGGATAACACCGCTGATCCCATAGCCGCCGGATTTTGATCCAGAGCTTCTGAGTCACGAGGGCCACCCACTGCACAGTGGGTGGCCCTCGTACGTTCTGTGCCTCGGCGACACAGCTCGGGAGGCGCTCCTCGTCATCAACGAAACGGAACTTGTCGTAGTGAGCGCTTGCACCTCCCGGCGCGGGTCCTAAGACGCGATATTGACGAGGATGTCGCAGAGGCCGTTGACGTCGGAGTAGAACGGCGAATGGCTCGCCTGCATCGTGTGGGTGGTGGTCTTGTTGCCCATGACCTTGTCCATCTCGGCAATCATCCAATCTTGACCCTCGATCGGAATCGCCCGATCCTCGGTGCACCGGATGTAGTGGCGATTCACTTTGCCGAACGCGCCCTTCGTGACCCCGGACGGCTCGCCGGCAACTGCGGCTGGTTCGTCGGGATGCAGACCCTTCAGGGCGGCGTCGAACTGGGCATCGGTGAGGTCGCCGTAGAAGGCCTCGCGGGCCTTCTTCATGTACGCGGCATCGGGCGACTTCGAGTCCCAACGCATCGCGCCAACTTCGGCCGGGTCAGCCATGAACAAGCCGGGCACCATGCCGTTGGCCATCGTGTCGTGACCGATGAGTTCTCCACCGTTCATTCCCGGCGGCAACAGGAACGCGGTGAGATAGACGACCGAGTGGATGTCGTTCGGTCGGCGCTCGGCAACCGGCGAGATGGTGAGGCCGCCGAGTGAATGACCGACGAGCACGACCTTGCCGTTGCCGTAGCCCTTGACCTCATCGATCGCGTTGATGACCGACTGGGTGCGATCCTCTTGGGTGACGTCAGCGTTCGGCGACATCTCGCTGCCGAACGCTGCTGCGTCGAGCGGGCGCTTCGCGAACGACGCGGGCCGCTTGGCGTCGGCACCGGCGCCGGGTAGGTCGAGCTTCGACGTGGCATAACCACGAGACACGAGTTCTTTGGTGACGTGATCCCACGTCGCTTTGCTGTGCCAGGCACCGTGAACAAAAACGAACGATGGTTTGCCTGTCTTATCGACGTAGTCGACTCGCTCGTTCTCGCCGGTTGTTGTTGTCGTCTTTGTCGCTGACGACTTTGTTACCGCTGCCGCTGATCCGCTCTTTTTGGCCATGACGATCCCCCAATCGTTGGTGAGCTTCAAGTATGTCAGTGCAACGATCGCCCGTCGATTGGATCGGCATCGACGGGTCATTGTGTTCGACTCCACGAATCCCGTCTACTCTCAACTGACCACCACAGTTCGAAAGGGAGTTCCATGCCAGTAGTCGGCTTGCAGACCACCGATGCGATGTTGAACCTCGGAATGTCCGAGGGCGTAAAGCCACTGTTTGAAGCAGTCAAGAAGTTCATCGCCGAAGAGGTCGATCCGATCACCGAGGAGTACTTCGAGTTGGGCGAGGGTCGCGCCGACCGATGGACCTATGGCGCGGGTCAGCTCGAGCTGCTCGAGAAGGTGAAGGCCAAGGCGCGCGAACAGGGTCTGTGGAACTTCTTCCTGCCGAATGCCGAAACCGGCGAAGGTCTCAGCAACCTCGATTACGCGTACATCGCAACCGAGCTTGGGAAGAACCCGCTCGCTTCCGAATGCCTGAACTGCAGTGCCCCTGACACCGGCAACATGGAAGTTCTCGAGCGGGTCGGCACGCCGGAGCAGAAGCAAAAGTGGCTCGAACCATTGTTGAGCGGCGAGATCCGTTCGGCGTTCGCGATGACCGAACCACACGTCGCGTCGTCCGACGCGAAGAACGTGTCGTGCAAGGCCGAACTCGATGGCGACGAATGGCTGATCAACGGCGAGAAGTACTACATCAGCGGTGCCGGCGACCCTCGCTGCAAGATCATGATCACGATGGTCAAGACGAACCCGGATGCGCCGCCACATCGCCAGCAGTCCCAGATCCTCGTCCCCATCGATACGCCCGGCGTCGAGATTCTCGGCCCGATGCACGTGTTCGGCAAGGACGACGCACCGCACGGTCACATGCACATCAAGTTCACGGACGTGCGGGTGCCGAAGGCAAACGTGCTGCTCGGCGAGGGCGAAGGTTTCAATATTTCGCAGCTGCGCCTCGGCCCTGGTCGAATCCACCACTGCATGCGCTCGATCGGTGCCGCCGAAAAGGCGCTCGAACTCCTCGTCAAGCGCGGTCTCTCGCGGGAGGCGTTCGGCAAGCCGATCGTGTCGCTCGGCAAGAACATGGAAGTCATCTCGCGAGCTCGCATCGAGATCGAGGCCATGCGCCTCATGGTGCTTCGTGCGGCGAAGGCCATGGACGAACTCGGCAACGCCGAAGCCCGCATCTGGGTCAGCGCCGTCAAGGCCATGGTGCCCGAGAAGGTCTGCCAGATCATCGACGAGGCCATTCAGGTGCACGGCGCAACAGGCGTGTCACAGTGGACACCGCTCGCCGGCATGTACACGAGCCAGCGGACCCTGCGTCTCGCCGACGGCCCCGATGAGGTCCATCACCATGTCGTGGCTCGCAGCGAACTCGCCAAGTACTCCGGGTAGTTCGGGTAGTTCGCCTTTCGGCTCGTTCCTCGCCGAAACGCTGCAACTTGGCGTTACGTCTTGGGTCCCAGTGAGCGGGTTGCTCGCCGAAACGCTGCAACTTGGCGTTACGTCTTGGGTCCCGGGTAGTTCGCCTTTCGGCTCGTTCCTCGCCGAAACGCTGCAAGCTGGCGTTACGTCTTGGGTCCCGGGTAGTTCGCCTTTCGGCTCGTTCCTCGCCGAAACGCTGCAAGCTGGCGCTACGCCGTGGGTCCCGGGTAGTTCGCCTTTCGGCTCGTTCCTCGCCGAAACGCTGCAAGCTGGCTTCGAGCCTGATGGCCAGCAGGCATACTTGCGGGCATGAGTCAGAATCTTCGTAATTTCACGTCTGCGGTTTATGGCCTCGATGCCGTTGTCCGACGCGTCGGTGACGATGCGTGGGACGCGGCCTCGCCCTGTGAGGGATGGTCGGCCCGAGACGTGCTCGGTCACGCGTCTGCGGTACTGAACGCGTTTGGTGCGACTGCTCGCACCGGCGTGGTCAGCCGCCCAGAACCAATCGCCGATCTGGGCAACCCGGTCGCGGTCTGGGCCGAGTGCCGCGAACAGCTGCTCGAAGCGCTCGACCGGCCCGGCCTGATCAACCGTCAGGACAAGTTCTGGTTCGGCGAAATGTCGTTCGACAACTTCATGGGAATCGTTCAGTGGGATCCGCTCGGGCACTCGTGGGATATCGCCACCGCAGCTGGCATCGATGCTTGGATCGACCCGGCGGTCGCCGAGGCCAGCCTGGAGATTCTTGCGCCGATGCAAGCCAGCTTGATCGAAAGCGGCCGTATCGCCCAGCCGATCGAGGTGCCCGCCGACGCCGACGCTGCATCTCGGTTCTTGGGTGCAATTGGCCGAAATCCACTGAGGTAACGTTCGCAGTGGTCAGTACTGCCGCTGAGGGAAAATGTGCTTCGCGTCAGCAGTTGGGTGGCGCAAGCGCACTATGTTTGAGGTAGTGACGAAGTCAGTCGATCTTGACGAACGTGAGCATCTCCGGAATCCGCCGCGGCAGCGCCGATCCGAGGAGAAGGTAAAGGCCATCTTGCTTGCGGCCGAACAGATCTTCGCCGAAGTCGGATATGCGCCGGCATCGACCACGATGATCGCGAAACGAGCTGACGTTTCCGTCGGCACCGTGTACCGGTTGTTCGTCGACAAGCGGGCGATCGCACTTACGCTGAGCGACAAGTACTTCGATGGCGTTCTGGCCCACCTCAAAGAGCTCGGTTCACAGATCAAGGACCTCGCCGAGGTTCCCGGATTCGTCAGCCAGATGTTGTGGGCCGGCGTCGACCTCCGCGAGCTCATGCCCGGCTACTACGCCGTCGTTGCGGTCGAGGGCACGCCCGAGGAGCCCGCGATGTTCGATCGGATCCGCCGGGGCCAGGTCGATCTCGTGGTGTCGATGTTCGCTGGTTTCATCGACGAAATCGGCCTGTCCGATGCGGAAGCTCGGCAGATTGTCGAGCTGGCCGTCGACACGACCCGCACGGCACTGATTCGGCTGCCCGAAGACCCCAAGGCGCAGAAGCTCTTTCTGTCTGAGGTCGACACCATGCTGAGTGGATACATCAAGCAGCGTTTGGGCCTGGCGACCCTAAGCTAGCGAGCTGGCCGGTCCGCTGATCGCATCATCTCGCCAACGTCCCCGCTACAACCCGTGCTCCGAAGAACCCCCCAAACTCTTTCCGTCTTTTTCGCCGTCGCGCTTGCCGTCATCGGCGCGTTGCTGCTGTTGGCGACGTGTGGGTCCTCGGCCCCGGAACTGGTTCTCGAACCCGACCCGGGTGCCGCTTCAGCTTTGACGGCACCGGTGGCCGATGCGAGCGCGGTCGATGCCAGCGCGATCGACGATGCCGCCTCGGCGACGGCGACGGCGACCGAGGCCGGGCCGACGGTCGTCGTTGTACCGACGACTGTCCCGACCGACGAACCAGCGCCGACCGAGATTCCGACCGAGACCCCCGTGCCCGCGCCGACCGCGGTGTTGATGGCGGCCCAGAGCGTGTTCGACCAGCACTTCGCTCGCGCAGATTTAACGGGCAAACTCACCTCTCCAATCGAGTGCGACGTGATCGTGGAATCCGACGTCGCCGCGACCCTCAGCCTCGAACCAACGGCCGCGGCCGAGGCGGCCGCGTCGACCGGAGTCAGTGGCCTGCCGACGGTATTCCGGTGTGCGGAACCGCTGCCGCAGCTCGCGGTGAAAGCGGGTGCTGCCGGGCGGGTCGTCATGGTCGCGCGGTCTACCGAGGGTCAGTTGACCGAACCGCCTCCGACGTATGCGGAATGGACATGGCAACGCGGCCTCTCGCTTGGCAACTACGTGGTTATCGATCACGGTCCGGTTCCACCATGGACCAACCTCATGACATTGCACGCCGGGCTCTCGGCGATTCCGCCGGGCCTCCTGCTCGGCGAGACCGTGGAGCCTGAGCAGATCATCGGTCGGCTCGACGATGGCGCTCCGCTGCAGTACGAAATCTGGCCGCAGGGTCAGCCCCTGACGATTACCGTCTCGGAGCCGCCAGCGCGTGAGGCGACACCGGCCGATCTCGCCGCCAAGCTTGCATTGAATTCGGTTCCTCCGGTTGACCCGGTCTGTCGATTCCCGGCCCGTGAGCCGTCGTCGCTGCCGAACGCGGCTCGCCCGTATCGCAATGGCACCCACCGTGGGGTCGATTTCGTCTGCAATCGGCGTGGTCTCGACACGTACGCGTTTGCCGACGGCCAGGTCGCGATGGTCGTCCGCGACTACGAAGATGCCGAGCCTGCGAACCGTAACGCCCTGCTCCGAAGTGGCATCGACTTAGGCGACACGCCGCACTGGACGCTGCTGATGTTGTACGGCAACTTTGTGGTCATCGACCACGGCGACCTACCCGACATTGGGCCATCGTTCACGATCTATGCCCACCTGGAAGAGGTCGACCCAGGCGTTGTGCTCGGCCAGCCGATCACCATGGGCGCCAGGGTGGGCGAAGTCGGGAACCGGGGAACGAATGATGCCGCGTCTGGCACGACGGCACAGAACCCTCGCTCACTTCATCTGCATTGGGAGCTCCACACCGAAGGCCAGTTCCTTGGGGCAGGACTGGCGGCCGACGAGTCCGAGACCGCCTACCGCTTGTTGCTGTGCGATGATCAAACCCTGCTCGAGGGCTGTTGATCCGACGGCGAAGTCACCAACGGTGAGGTAGAGGGAGACAACAGGCGTGTCAGATGCGAGTGCAGGTTCTCTGGTAGCCAACGGGCAACGGCTGCCCGATATCGCAGCCCGTGATGCTGATGGCAACGAGGTCACGCTGCCTGAGATGTGTTCCGGGCAGTACACCGCGGTCTTGTTCTACCGGGGCCATTGGTGACCGTACTGCCGTCGGCAGTTGGTCGACTTCGAATCCAGCGCGCTGCTCTTGCGCAACGCGAACATCAATGTCGTGGCCGCATCGGTCGATGACATGCAAGCGGCAAACGATCTCGCAACCGGGCTTCGCTTGAACTACGTGCAGATGTTGCACGGCCTCGACGCCCACGCTGTGGCTGCGTGCACCGGCGCCATGATGCAGGTCGGCGACGAGCGCACGTTCCTGCACGCCACCGGGTTCCTTCTGCGGCCCGATGGCACCGTGCTGCAGAGTGTGTATGCCAGTGGCCCGATTGGCCGCCTCATGCCCGACGATGTGCTGAAACGGGTCGCCTTCGACCTCATGCAGGCCGCCAAGAAGTAGGCCGGCGCGGGGCGGCGCTGCGCCGGTTGCCGTAGGCTGAACCCCTATGGGCTCTTTCAGTACGGTCGAAATGCTCCTCGTTGGCGGCGTCATTCTGCTCGTCTTCGGTGGCGCGTGGTTGCCGAAGTTAGCCCGCAACCTTGGCAAGACCAAGGTCGAGGTCGACAAGGCCAAGGCCGAGTTCGAAAGCACCAAGGCCGAACTCACCGAAGCGGCAGGTCCGCTCACCGACGTCGCGACGACCGTCAAGAAGGTCGATCAGACCCTGAAGACGCCCGCCAAAGCGATCGTCAAGAAAAACCTGTAAGCGGCTCGACGATGTTGCGCACGTAGCTCGGCAGCCGGGCGAGTGCCTCCCGGTCGCCGGCCCGAGCGCTCAACAGGAGCGACGCGAGGCCATCGCCGGCAACGGTCTCCAATGTGTCTGGCGAGGCTTCTTTCAGAAATCTCACCGCCGTGCGCGCGAGATTGCGGCGGGTGATGACGGTGTGGGGGTGCTCGGCTCCGAGTATTCGCGTTTGGTCGGCGATGACGGCTTCGTAGAGTTCGAGAGCTGTGGAGCAGTCGCCGGTTTGGCCGGTGTTGAAGGCGATGTTGTGTCGGCTGATGAGGGTGTCGGGGTGGTCGGCGCCAAACACTCGTGTTCGGTCGGCGGCGACGGCTTCATAGAGTTCGAGTGCGGTGGTGTGGTCGTCAGCCTGACCGATGTAATACGCCAGCTCGTCGCGTACGGCCAAGTTCAGCAACGTGTTGTCGGTTGGCAGTTGGTTCGCTAGCGCGGCGAGTTGCTCTCGTGCGAATCCCGGCGCCGTGTGGCCGGCCCAACAGGCGGCAAGCCACGTGAGGACGATTCCGAGTTCGCCCGTTGCGGTTGCAGCCGCGGCGGTCAGACAGTGGCTCACGGACTCTTCTTCTGACTTGCTGGAGTCGTAGCTCAACGCCTTTGCGATCGTGCCCTCGGCGTAAGCCGAAACGGCCCGTTGAGGTAGTGGCCGGTTCGGTTCGCGGACTGCGAACACGATGGCTTCAATCACCGCGCCGGCATCGGCGGACCCTGCCGTCGGCGTGGTTCCGACGATCCATCCGCGAGCCTCAGCCAGCAGATCGTCGATGTTTCGGTCGAGATATGCGGCATGAAATCCGCGAGGTCCGTCAAGGGACATGGCTTCAGTGGGGTACCGCTCTTGCAACGAATCGGCTGGCGCGTTGATCAAAAACTGCTGTCGCACCTCGGGGTCATACCAGGCTCGGAGAACTTCGACCACCAGCGCCAGGGGTTCGGTGCCGCCTTGCCGGTATTGGAAGTGGTGGCGCAGCATCGGCTCGCGCAGTTCGTACCAGGTTGAGCGTTGGTCGAGACCTTCGACCTTGCGTCCCCGCACCCATCTCGAATCGGCGAGCCGGCCGAGCGTCGCCCCGACCGTCCGTTGGTCGATCCTTGTCGCCTTGGCCAACTCTGAGGGTGTCTGTGAAGCGAATCCGGTACCCAGCGCTTTGACGATCGCTTGTTCATTCGGACCGAGGTCCCACAGTCGCTGCTGGTAGTAGGTCACGAGTTCCTCAAGTAACTTTTCGAGCGCAGGTACCAGCTCGTCGAGGAGATCGACGGTCAGAATGTCGCCGAGGATCGTCCAGAGTCGAGCCGATCCGCCGGTCAGATCGCTGAGCGCTTGCAGGCGGGCTTGCCCCGACGCGGTCGCAATGAACTCGCGCAAGGCCTCATCATCCGGACGCAGGTGACCGAGCAGCGTCGTTCCCTCGGACAATGTCAGATCCTCAAGGTGTTCAATGTTGAACGACCCGAACCACGGCTGGTTTCGGTCTTGGATGCTGGCGAAAAGCAGCGGCGCCGTTCCGAGGACCAACACATTGCGAGCCGACTCGACCCAACCCCGGAAGTCGTGTTGGCCGTTCTTGCCGAGGCCGCCGAAGAAGCGGTCGAGGTTCTCCAGAACAAGGACGAGCGTCCGACCGGCAATCGCCGTATTGATCGCGGCCTCACTAGCGCCAACATCGGAACCGTCGACGGTGCCCCCGAGCAAGGTGAGAATTTCATCGAGCAGCGCCGGGTAGCTCAATACGCCAACGAGGTCCTCCGGCAGGCGCACGACGGCGAGGTGTTCGGCGTGGGTTTCGCTGGCCAACTGGTGGAGGGCGACCGACACGACGTGACTCTTGCCAGCACCGCGCGGCCCCACGATCAACGTGTGTGCGAAATTCTGACTTTGGGCCGCTTCACGGAGCCGACGGGCAAGTTGCGCCAGCAGATGCTCTCGGCCGACGGTGCGCGCTTCGAGCACGGCGGGGTTCTCGCGGGTCGGGGTGAACGGACGAATCGCGACCATCAGCCCAACCGCCGTATCGACCGCCATGCTCGTTGCAACACCCGACTGCTGAACACCGTCGTCTCGCCGGAACGCACGAGATAGTTGTCCCGTTCGAGCTTTTCGACGAGCAGTACCAGCGCGTTGCGGTCCGGCCGAGGGTCAAGGTCAACTGCGGCAAGCAGATCAACGAGCTCGGCGATCTTGAGCGCGTGGGGTGATTGGGCAAAGACGTCGAGTATCGCGCCTCCGACCGGGGCGTCGGTGCCGTAGTAGTCGCCGAGTCGATCCCGATAGTGCCGAAAGTCGCACGGGTCATCGGGGTCCGTCATCAGCGTCGCAAGCAGCAATTCGACTTCCGCTGCGGTGACTGGCCTTCCGCTACGGCCCGCCAGTCTCACGAGGTGGTGAATATAGAAGGCCGCGTGACCGGCGCTCGCGCTGATTGCTTCCGCCAGCGCGATCGGGTCATTGGATTCGATCTGCTCACCGAGCAGCAGACACCGGGCGAGGAAGACGCCGTGGTGTGCGGTTAGTTCAGACACGCGGACCGCGGTGAGATCGTTGACGCCGGACATGTCCGGTATTACGTGGTGCAATCCGATGGAGCCCGACAGGATCATCGCGAGCTGTTCGGGGTGACGTTGGCGAGCGGCCCGTAACGATCGAAAGAACTCCATTGCGTCGTTGGGGTCGTTCTTCGCGAATGCGGACGCGAGCACGGTGATTTCGTCCAGAATGACGACAACCTTGCGGCTGCCGGCGTTCTTGACGGCGAAGTCGAACAGGTCATCCGTCTCGCTCGGCTTCCCACCCGAAACCGACCGTCTCATCGTCCTGAGCGTGATGCCCTCGTAGGTGACACCAAGGTCGACATTCACCTTGTCGAGCGCGGCCCGAAGAAATGAGGCCTGATAGAGCGCTTCGCGTAGCCGGGTGGCAAAAACGGTCGGATCAGAGGTCTCGGCACTGACCCGAATCGTGACGATGTCTTGTTCCGCGAGGTAGCGCTCGATCAGATGGAGTAGCGATGTCTTGCCCATCCGGCGATCGCCGTGCAGCAGAACACCGACGTTGTTCGGCCCGACCGTGGCCGCGAGTGCCGCCGAGAGTTCGTCGAGGTGGCCAATGTGGTCGTTTGGGTCGATGGGGCCGCCAGTGTTGGCGCCGATCGGCCAAGGTTCGCGGTCATCCAGCCGAAAGGGGTTGTTGGTTCCAGCCATCGTCGACTCCCAGGTATACAACGTGGAGAGTGTACAACGGGGGAAGTGTACAACGTGCTGAGCGTCTATCCTCGGGCTGGCCAGCTGTGGCTCAGCCGCACGCGCCCTGCGGGTTCTCTACTCCTCGTCGAGGAGAAGCTGGGCCTGGGCGGGCCAGTTCCAGCGGCGGATGCGATCGGGCATGCCGATCGTGTCTTCGAGGGCCCGGACGCCCGCGTCATCGAGCGCGGCGAGCTGCGTGAAGCTCGTGTAGCCCGCCTCGTTCAGTCGCTGCACGATCTGCGGATCGGTGCCGCGGATCCGGGCGAGGTTGTCGTTGCGAGCATCGGCGAGCGGTGCCGCTACATCAGTGCCGCCTGCGTCAGCAGATGCATCGCCGTCGGCGGTCTCGGCTGCTGCATCGTCGCCGCTGCCTGACGCCGCCACTGCGGCTGCGCCTCCCGCGGCTATGACGCCACCGGTAGCAATGGCGCTCGTCGTCGAGAAGCCGCCATCACCGGCCGCCACGATGTCGCCCGCCGCGACGATGTCGCCGCGAACTGGGCCGGTGGCGACTGGGCGTGCGGGCGGGGCCATGACCGCAGTTGAGCCGGTGCCATCGGTGCCGTGCATGCCATAACCGAGCGGCGGTTCGATCTCGTCGGCGTCGCGTTCGACGCGTTCGTCGGTCGGCACGAGAATTTCGTCGATGTTGCGCTGGCGGCTATCGGCCTCGCCGGTCTCGATTGCTTCGAGCAGGTGGATGGCAATGTCGGCGACCTTGACCTCGTCTTCTTCGACGCCTTCACCCTTCACGCCGTCGTCGATCATGATGTAACAGAACGGGCAGGCCGTCGCGATGCGAGTTGCCCCGGTGGCCAACAGTTCCTGCGAACGTTCGACGTTCACCTGCTTGCCGATGTGTTCTTCCATCCACATGCGACCGCCGCCACCGCCGCAGCACATGCCCTTCGTGCCGTTGCGGCCGGCTTCGACAACTTCGATGCCGCCGATGGAACCGACGACCGAACGCGGCGCGAGGTACACGTCATTGTGGCGGCCGAGGTAACAGGCGTCGTGGTAAACGAGTCGGTCTTCGAGCTTGGCCCGAGACGTATCGAGCTGGCCTTCCTCGACGAGAATGTCGAGCAGCTGACTGTGGTGGATGACCTCATAGTGACCACCGAGCTGGGGGTACTCGTTCGCCAGCGTGTTGAAGCAGTGCGGGCACTGCGTGACGATCTTCTTCACGCCCATCGAGTCGAGCGTTTCGATGTTCTGCATGGCGAGCATCTGGAAGATGTACTCGTTGCCGGTACGGCGAGCGGGGTCGCCGGTGCACAACTCAGATGGGCCGAGGATGGCGAAGCTGACACCAGCGCGGGTCATGAGCTGGCTGAACGCCTGGCTGACCTTCTTGTTCTTGTCGTCGAAACTTCCGGCACAGCCGACCCAGTAGAGGTAGTCGGCGGTCATTGGATCGCCACCTTCGAGGATCTCGATGCCCTCAAAGTCGTTCGCCCATTCGGCCCGGTCGTTCTGCGACATGCCCCACGGGTTGCTTGAGTTTTCCATCGACCGGTAGGCGCCGCCGAGCTCGCTTGGGAAGTCGCTCTCCATCAGCGAGAGGTAACGACGCATGTCGAGGATCTTGTCGAGGATCTCGATGTTGACGGGGCAGATCTCGTCGCACGCCTTGCACGAGGTGCAGGCCCAGACTTCTTCGCTCGTGATGCGCTCGAACAGCGAGTTCGCACCGATCGTGATTTCGGCATCGACGCCGAGCGGGGGCGAGACCTTAGGTGTGCCGGTGGCCGCCATGACCTCGCCGGTCTTCAGCACGATCTCGCGCGGGTCGAGGGGTTTGCCCGTCGCTTGCGCGGGGCAGACCGAGGTGCAACGGCCACACATGGTGCACGAGTCGGTGTCGAGCAGCTGCTTCCAGGTGAAGTCTTCGATCGTCGCCGCCCCGAACGTTTCGAGTTCGGTTTCCATGAGGTTCGGCATCGGTTTCATGGCGCCCTTTGGGCGGTCACGTTCGTGCAGATACATGTTCATCGGCGACGTGACCATGTGGCGCAGCATCGTGGTCGGCAGGATCACGAGGAAGCCAAAGAAGCTCAGAACGTGGGCGATCCACATGCCGCGGTGCCAGCCGCCCAGGCTGTCCATGCCGTCGACGAGCGTGGCCAACGGGTAGCCGACGAACGACCACTTCTCGAAGTCGGGCGTGCCGTTCAGGGCGATGCGGAAGACTTCGGTGGCGAAGCCGGTGACGGCGATCGCGAGGAACACACCGAGGATGATGAGGTGTTCGGGCTTTGTCTTGATGCGGATGCGGTAGGGGCGCATCGAGCGGGGACCGAAGCGGCGCAGCAGCGCCCAGACGACACCGACGAGCAGCATGAGGCCGGCGAGGTCGCCGACGAACGAGTACCCCTGGTACACGCCGCCCTTGAGGAACTTGGCGCTCTCGGGCAGCTGGTGATCGATTTCGAGCGTCGTCGTGACTCCCATGAGGATGATGAAGCCGAAGTAGATCAGCGAGTGCATGATGCCGGCGGCGGGCTCGCGCAGCAGCGTCTGCATGTAGAGACCCGACCGGAGACCCTCGGCCCGCTTCTTTGCGTTCTTCGCCGTTGTCTTGCGGTTCTCTGGCTGACCTCGCTGCCAGTTCTTGGCCCGAGCTGCGAACGCGATTCCGACCCACGCGAGCAGCAGCGATGCGACCGTGTAGAACGCCGCTTGCAGACCACCGGGGACGTTCTCGAACACCAGGCGGGTGACCGGATCGTCGGTGTGCCACTGGGTAATCGCGCCGACGATGCCCGACACCACGGTGACGAGCGCCATGCCGAGGCCGATCGCAATGAAGACGTGGTGCGGTTTGATCGCCTTGCCGCCCACCGGTTCGGGGGCCGACGCGGGGTCATTCGCCGAGTGGTCTGAGGTCTCTACGGTCGCAGTCATAACAGCTGCCAAGGCTAGTGCCGTCGCGCAGTCAGAGTGACATCTGGCGGGCCCTCGGCACTACGCTCCGACCAATGACTGAAAACTCCATCACGAGCGCCACCGACGACCCTCGCTCACGCTTTCGGGCCCTGCATGCCGACGGGCTGTTTGTGATGCCGAACCCTTGGGACGTCGGCTCGGCTCGGCTCCTGCAATCGCGAGGCTTCGATGCGTTGGCCACGACGAGCTCCGGCCACGCAGCTGGTCTTGGATTGGTCGACCAAGAAGTTGGCCGCACCGAGTTGGTTTCGCACGTCGGCGCCTTGACCCGAGCTGTTTCGGTGCCGGTCAGCGTCGACTCCGAAGATGGCTTTCCGGATGCCCCGGGAGGCGTCGCAGAGACCGGCCGGATGCTTGCCGAGGCGGGGGCGTCAGGGTTCTCCGTCGAGGACTACGACCCCGCCGTCGACGAGCTTATTCCCATCGGCCTCGCCGTCGATCGAGTTCGGGCTGCGGCCGCGGTGGCCGACGAGTTCGGCATGGTGCTGACTGCCCGAGCCGAGAACTTCCTGCGGCTCAACCCGAACCTCGACGACACGATCGAACGGCTGAAGGCGTTCCGGGAGGCGGGGGCCGGTTGTGTTTATGCGCCCGGTCTGCGAGATCTCGAATCGATCGGTCGCATCGTCAACGAAGTCGGTGGCGCGGTCAACGTTCTCGTCTACTCCGACGGCCCATCGATCCCGCAGCTGGCCGAGATCGGCGTGCGTCGGATCTCGACCGGTGGCGCGCTCGCGAAAGCCGCCTACAGCAAGATGCTGCAGGCCGCTGACGAACTGCTCAACGCGGGAACGTCGCAGTACGCCGCCAACGATCCGTCCTGGGACGAACTCTGGGCGATGTTCTAACGAGCACGTCTGATCGCGCGAACGGCGACCCGCAGCATGGAGCTGCAGGTCGCCTGTTCGTTAGGTATGGCTGAGGGCCAGTCGCCGATTCCTCAGTCGCCGATTCCTCAGTCGCCGATGATCCGGGTGAGTTTGAAATAGGAACGGCCGCCTTGGTTGAGGTACCAGCGGGAGCAGTTGTTGTCGGCCCACCATTGGTCGTCGACAGGGTCGGTGGTGATGTTGTCGCCTTTGGAGAAGATCGCGACCCGTCCGTTGCAGGGTTGGGCGGCGATTTCCCATTTGTTTGAGAGTGATGCCGGTGCGGTGGTTCCGATCGCCACGCCGGCGTCGTTGAGCGCTTCGGTGAGCGATCGGACGCTGTAGTTCGAGCTCATCGATTCGTTGACGTAGACCGAGCCGCGGCCTTCGTTCAGGTACCCGGTGGTCATGGCGTAGGTGCCCTGTGTGTCGCCGTAGGTTTCGAACGCTGTCACGAGATCCGCGACAGTGTCGAGTCTGATGGCGTCGCGCTCCGTCGTCAGCAGTGCGCTGAGTTGAAAGTACGAACGGCCGCCTTCCTCGAGGTACCAGCGGGGGCAATCGTTGTCCCTCCACCATTGGTCGTCGACAGGGTCGGTGACGATGTTGTCGGCTTTGGAGAAGACTGCGACCCGGTCTTTGCACAGCCGTGCGGCGATTTCCCATCGGCCGACTGATGGCACCGACGTCTCAACGGACACGCCGGCGTCGTGCAACGTTTCGGCGATGGACCTGGTGGAGTACGCCGAGGCGTTCGACTGATTCACATAGACCGAGCCGAAACCGCGGCTCTGGGAGCCGCTGGCGGTCTCGTAGGTACCGTTGGCTACGCCATAGCTCTCGAACGCGTTGATGAGGTCAGTGACCCGCTCGAGCCGAGTCGCATCGGCGGGTGTATGGGCGGGGGCCGCTGACTCCATGCAGGAACCTGATACAACCAAGCCGAAATCAGCATCGATTGTCGTTGTTTCAAGGTGAGCATCCTGGTTGATGTTGGTCGGGACAACCTCGACGGTCCAGTTGCCTGCGGCAGCGTTGTCGACGAACACATTCTCGACCGTGTCAACCGTGTTCGAGGTGCCGCCCGGGGTGGACCAGTTCCCTGACCAGAGACCGTTGTTGCCCCAGTAGCTCGTGCCATCGGGAGCAGTCACACGCAAAGACAGGTCGTTGACCAATGCGATTTCGGCTCCGTTTTCGCCGGCTGGGTCGGAGTACACCATCGTGGCCCGGAAGGTGCAGTCGGCTCCTCCAGTGGTCGAGACGACGTATCGCTTCGGCTCGTCGCCTTCAGCAACGACGGCGGTCTCGTCGACAATCAGTGGCATATTTCCCGACAAGGAGCGTTCGTACGCTTCGCGAACGTCGATCCGACCCCAGCCCTGATGGGCTCGGGTGTTCGGAACATTCTGTCCGGTCCCGGTAAATGGGTAGTCGTAGGCCGTGTTGACGGCGAGGGCGCGCATCGTTGCCGCGTGAGGGCGACTGTCGAAGACGTCGCGATCGAGCCCGGTTGTCGGATTGTTGATTCCCTGTTCATCAGGCCGGAAGACTCCGTCGGCCCACATCTCGAATAGCAGCCCGATGTAACCGGCGACTTGTGGTGCTGCGGCGCTGGTCCCGCCAAAGGTCGAGTACTCACCATCGAGAGCTGTGGTGTTGACGCCGTCGAAGTAGAAGCTCAGGTCAGGTTTGATGCGTCCGTCTTCGGTGGGGCCAATACTGCCGCTGTTTTCCCAGCGGTCGTCCGAGACATCGTCATTCCCGAAGTGTCGGATGCCTCCCACCGACAAAGCGTTCTTGGCGACGCCCTGCTTTATCGCGCGGCGCTTTTGTTCGTAGTCTTGCTGCCAAAGCCCCGCGTTTCCATAGGCCTGCACGAGCACAACATCGGAGTTAAAGAGGCGCTCGTCTTCGTACTGCGGTCCGTTGAGATAGTTCGGCAAGCTTTCGCTCGTACCCCAACTCGAGGACACGAAGACAGCCCGGTTATCACGAGCGAATTCATAGAGGTTTCCGCCCGACACCGTAAACTCCTGAACGAAGATCCCGTCAGCATCGGGCAGCACGCCCCGGTAGCCCTCATTCAGGCCGTCGGCGAAGAGTAGGCCCCAAACCTTCGTACCATGGCCGGCCTTGGTTATGTACCTCGGGCTGCCTGGCGCGAATGGCGTATTTGATTCGATGGTCGGCGGGTTGCTCGCAAACTCGGGGTGGCTTGGATCAAGGCCGCCGTCTCTCACGATGCCGATGACTCCGTCTCCGGTGTAACCCGCGATCTCTTCCAGATGAGCGGCTCCGCTCACGGCGCGTACGTTGATGTCGGTCAGTACCGAATCGGCAACTTCCAACCTGGTGGCGTCGATGTCGGTTTTGGCCGACGCCCTTTCGCTCACGCCCTGCGCGCATGCTCCCGCGAGAGTCAGTATCAGCAGACTCGCTGCCACAAACCGAAGACGAGCGATGGCATCGCGCGTTCTGCTAAGGCGTCTTGTCGTTTCATGAGTCGCGGCCCGGGTCGTATGTCGATTGGTTTGGGGCTGGCATTCACCTACCATGTCAGGCTCCTTCCGGCTGGTCCGGTTGGCCGGTCCCAGCTGTTTCGCGCGGCATCGATGGCCGCGACAGACGAGCCGATTTGGCCCGCTGACGGAAGATTGAGTGAGCCATGTCCCGCACGAGTACCGGTATCGGTTAGGACTGTCGATCCAAAACCGGTACGCAGGTGGTACGCAGTGGTTGGAGTCTGCTCTTATGTAAGGACAGGCTGAGTGAAGCGCCTCCGAAAGAAGGCTGCTTTGCCGGTGAAATTTCAGCTTCTTCACAGATTGGGATATGGGCCAAATGGGCGAACGAGTTCAGCAACCGCCTTTCACGCGGGACGATTCAGGGAGGGGTCAGTCTTCGACCCTGCGGCAAGTCCTCGCGACGGTGCTCGCATTGGTGGTTTTCGGCGTGTTACTGCCCATCGCAGCTCCTGGGCTGACGGTGGCAAACGCCGCTGCGGTTGCGGACCCAACCGAGCTCGATGCGGTTCGCCTCGACACGATTGGCGAACTTGTGGCCGCTTTCGAGGCTCACGCACTGACGAGCGGTGGTCGCAATAACAGCGGTTGGGGTTCGGTGTACCCGAACCGCGCGAACAGTTCGAGCTACGGGAGCCGCTCTATCGCGGAGGCGTTGAACGACGCTGGTGCCGCCGTCGCCACGGAGCCGACATCCCCGCTTCGGTTGTGGGAAGTTGCCGCCCAGCCTTGTAACGGCCGCATGGCGATTTTCTCGGGTTCCGACAATTTGGTCGCAGACCCCGCCGACGCGCAGTGGTGGAGCGACCACGACTGCAACGCCTGGTACCTCACGAACGGACGCCCGTACTTCCAGCTCACCGAGCTGGAAGCCTCACCCACGACGCTTGATGACGTGCGGGTCGCCACGGTCGCCGAATTGGTCGCCGCGTTTGACGAGTATCTGCTCGCCGAGGGCGCGTACCCGGCCACCGGCGGATTCCGCAACGAGGGCGGCGGCTCGGTGTATGTGAACAATGCCAAGAACTCCAATTACGCGAGCCGGTCCGTGACCGAGACGTTGACTGACGCCGGCGTGGCCGTTGCGACGTCGCCGACTGCCCCGCTGACATCGATCTGGGAGATCGCGGCCCGGACCTGTGGCGGCCGAGTGGGGATCTTCTCCGGCTCGGACAACCTGACGACTGACCCCGCCGACGCGCAGTGGTGGACCGACAACGACTGCCCGACCTGGTACCTCTCCAACGGGCGCCCGTACTTCCAGCTCACCGATCCGGTGAGGCCGGTCACGGTCGATGACATCCGAGAGGCCATGGTCACCGATCTTGTTACCGCCTTCGAGAGTTATGCGGTTGTCCACGGCGGCTACACCATCACCGGCGGCAGTCGCGATCGGGGCTGGGGTTCGGTGCATGTGAACCGCGACACGAGCGCAAGCTATGGGACCAAGTCGGTGACGCAGGCGTTGAATGCCGCGTACATATCGGTTCCAACCGCGCCGAGAGCGCCGCTGACATCGATCTGGGAGATCGCGGCCCGGCCCTGCAATGGCCGAGTCGGGATCTTCTCCGGCTCGGACAATCTGACCATTGACCCTGCCGACGAGCAGTGGTGGGCCGACAACGACTGCCCGACTTGGTATCTCTCCAACGGGCGCCCGTACTTCCAGCTCACTGGCGCGGTCAACACGATCCCGCCGAGGGTCAACATCGCACAGTTCGGCGGTCTGGTGAGAATCGAGGTTCTGACGTCGGCCACGGGGCTCCCGATGGTCGACGGGTACCGGCTCTATGACGAGGCCAACGAATTGGTCGACGACCTGCCCGAAGAGGAGGGTTCCGCCCTCTTCTTGGTTGACCCCGCGCTACTTACCGAGGGCCGGTCCTATTCGGTAGTCAGCTACATCGGCGATCAGGTCAGCGATCCGACGCCGGTGACGATTCCGGTTTCGATGTCGGAGACCGTGGAGGTCGATTACACCGACGATGATGTTGTGAAAATTGTGGTGCCGGCTTCAGATGCCCCCATCGAGCGGTATCAGCTTGTCGACAGGCATCTTGAGGAGGTCGACGCGGCCGACAACAACCTCAACAACCCCGCCACAGTGGTCCTCGAGCTCTCGCGGTCTGACCTCGCATACGACACGACCTACATCTACAACGTGGTGGCCTTGATCGGCGCCGCCGAAAGCACGCCACGCGCCGTTCGGGTCTTCGTCGCGGATCCGAATGCACCCGATGGTCCGAGGGTCACCCAGTCGATGGTTCAGGATCACGTGTACATCCATGCATCGAGATCATCCACCGGCCTTGCAACGGCGGAGGGCTACAAGCTGTACAACGAGCTCGGTTTCGAGATCGCATCCCGCCCCGAGGAGGAGGGTTACGCAGCGTTCTTCGTTGACTCCGAAGCGATCGCGCTCGATACCGAACTCACCTACACGGTGCGTAGCTTCGACGGCGCCCGACTCAGCAAGCCGACGTCGGTCACGTTCACCGGGCCGGCCGTTCGGCCCGGACCCCGCATCCAGGCAGGGGCCGGCGTTACCAAGTGCCACGGTCAGCCCGTGACGGTGCAGCTCTCGCTGGGCGAGCAGCCGACTGCCGGCAACGACGTGATTCTTGGGACGGCCGGCGACGACGTCATCGACGCGCTTGGTGGCGACGACGTGGTCTGCGGCCTCGGTGGCGATGACACCCTCCGGGGCGGCTCTGGCACCGACGCGCTCTTGGGCGGCGACGGCAACGACACGCTCTCGGGTGGTGCCGGCAACGACTATCTCCACGGCGAGAACGACGACGACACCCTGTCGGGTGACGCCGATGACGACACCCTGCACGGCGGCGCGGGTGCCGACACCGCCCACGGCAACGATGGCAATGACCAGCTGTATGGCCACGACGGCGCCGACCATCTGTACGGCGGTGCCGGCGACGACTTCGTCGAAGGCGGCTCCGGCGACGACGTGATGCACGGCTCGGCGTTCCGGCAACGAGTGCCCAACGACCAGTGGATAGACACCGATCCCGGTGCTGACACCATGGCCGGTCGAGAAGGCGACGACCGGATCTGGGGCGGCCCGGGTGATGACGTGTTGCACGGCAACGAGGGCAATGACTGGATGGCAGGTGGAGCGGGTGCCGACATATTGTTCGGCCACGATGGCACCGACCAACTTGGTGGCGGCGTCGACGAGTACTTCTACGAAGGCGGGGTCCTCAAGGGTCGAGCCGATCGCTTCAACCAGGATGAGATGAATCCAGGACCGGGCGGCCCAACCGTTGGTGGCGCGCCATTGGTGAGCGACGGCGGTGTGCGCGAGCGGGCGGCCGCGCCGGACGAAGTCTTCATCTTCCTTTCGGACGAGCGTCTCAGGGAGATGGCCCAGGAGCGAGAGGACGCTGGTAACCAGGGCGTCTTCCTCGACTGTTGGGGTGTTTACTGATCGTCGGGATGGCCGATGATCAGTCCGGAGGCCGCCGACGTTCCAACACGTCGGCGGCATCATCCATCCCGTGCGCCCGAGCCAGCGTGAGACCGGCATCCAGCCGATCGGTACTAAAGGGATCCGTGTCCAGGGCTCGGTGATACATAGAAAGTGCAGTGTCGAGGTCGCCCGCGTCGATCGCCGCTTGCGTCTGACGATCGATGAAGCGCAGCATCAACATCTGATGGTTCTGTCGGTGGGTTTGCGCCCACTCCTCATAACGATCGCCTGGCAACAACTCTCCGGGAACGGTGTTGATGAGCGCGATGAGGCCGGGCCCTGGTCCCGTCCGGGCTGCTTCGGCCTGCTGCTGCCAATGTCCGAAGTCGCTGCTGATCTCGGCGGGGTCAAGGCGCAGCAGTTCGGCGTCGCGATTGATAATCGGACCGAGAGACGATCGCAGTCGAGTGAGCGTGTTTCGCAGCCGACGTCGACCCTTCGCTGGGTCGTCATCGGGCCACAGCACATCGGTCGCTTGATCAACGGTGATGTAGCCACCTTCGAGGATGAGCATCTTCAGGAGCGTCTGTGGTCGCCCACTATGCAATCGACCCGCTACGCCGTCGACGAGTACCTGGAATTGCCCGAACAGACGGACGTCGCACCGGGCCAACTGGCGGACGGGCACCGGTTCATCGACGGTTCTCGGTGCCTCACCCTTGGCTGAACGAATCAGGGCAGCTTCGCCGCGTTCCATAATGCTCGGCGTACCGAGCCGCTCGGCGTCAAGCCTTGCCGCGCCGACCGCGGTCGCTGCCTCAGCGCTCTGCCCCAGGCGGGCGTTCGCTACGGCGCGGGCCAGGTGTAGCCGCCAGGTGCCGCGTGGGACCATCAATCCGCTGGCCTCAACGTCGGCGATCAGATCAAGGCCGGCCCGTGCGTCGCCGAGATGGCAGGCGACGAGTGCTGCCGAGGTCTGCGTATCGGCGGGCTCTGCGCTGGCATGATCGAGGACTTCGGCGAGACACCGTTCAGCATTGGTGCGGCTTCCGCATCGGATATACGCATCGATCCAGTCGGCCAACAGAAGGGCCCCGGTGGCCGTATCCATGATGTGGTTGTCGCCATCGCGAATTTCCGTTTCGAGGGCAACGACATCGTCGGTCTGCGCCTGCTGGCTGATCAGGATGAGACGGGCGTTCAACTCGTACGCCTGCATCAAGCTTGTCCGCAGAGCCCGAGTGATTGGCGCCGAAGCAATGATCGCCGCGGTCGCCGCGTCGTGGTTGCCAAGAAGCGCGAGGGTCCGAGCATGGAGCAGACGCGTCACGTTGGCTCGCATCGGGTTTGATGCCAAGGTGCTGAGCGTCTCGCTCAGCAATTGAGCAGCTTCTTCGAGATACCCGAGCTGCTGGACGACTTCCATCGCGCTTCGAACTTGGGTGTGGGTCGCCATGCCAACCTGGCCACATTCGAGCCATGCCTCGCGCGCCCGGCGATACCCGGAGCGGGCACTTGTCAGCCCCTGTTCTGTCATCGCGAGCGCATCGATGCCGGCCTGCACCTCGAACTGTCGGGCGCGAGCCACAGGAGAGGAAAACTCTGTCGGTGCGACGGGCAGCAACGCCTGCGCCGCGTCGAGGTCGCCGATCAGATAGTGAACGAGCGCCAGCTCGGCCCGAAGTTCTTCGTTGAGGCGATCTTTGTCGCCATGGGTTGAGCCCGCCAGTACTTCAATTCCGGTTTTGATCAGTTCGGCAGCGGTTGGCCAGTCGCCGCGTCCCAGTATGAGTTCGGCATGGACGAGGTAGGTCCGAGGGTGGGCGTCTCGTGCTTCGCCCAATCGATCGATCGCGGCGATGACGCGAGCGGCGTCCATGCTGATGGTCTGGTCCATCGTGAATCGGCCAAGAATTTCCGCGGCCTGCGCGGTTTGACCGCAGTTCAGCGCGGATTCGATCGCCTCGAGCGCGCGCCCTTGATCTGTGAGCTGACTGAGCACTGCGTCAGGGATGATTGGCGGCGCGGTCGCGTTGCGTTGCAACCACGATCGAACCATCGGGGGGAGCACCGACCAGCCACCGCCGGTCTCGAGCAAAGGTAGGCCGCCTTCCGCGAAGTCCTGGAGTGTCGCCGTCGTGCCGAGCTGTTCGATTGTGTCGGTGTTGAACGCGTCAAGAAATGCGAGCGTGGTGAGCACGTCGACATGCTCCGGCGCCAGGTCCTGCTGCATAGCAGCCATTTGGCGGTTCAGAAGATTGCGTAGCTCCGTTGCGAGACGCGGTCCGTTGGCTTCGCTCCACGAGAAATCGAATCCCTGGAGGTCCCAGATCAGCTGTGGCCAACCGTTGGTCAGCTCGTGGATCAGTCCGGCGGTCTCGGTCGTTCCGTCTCGCTGCTTCGCCAGAAGCTCCACGTCGTCACTGCTAAACCAGAGGTCCCGTTCCGTCATTGCTGCGATGACTTGCCGGCTTTGCAACGCCCGAACCCGGGGCCCGAATTGGCGGGCGCTGGCCAGCAGCGGCTGATCGCTCGTTCTCAGTTCGAGGGCATCGGCGAGGTCGCGATCGATGTCGGGGTCGATGGCCCGCGTCGAACGTTCGACGAGAACGAGGGCTTCGTCGGTGCCAATCGCCTCCATCCAGCCATCGGCGCCGATCGAGACGATCTGGGCGTCGAACGCCCGGGCGACAGCGGCCGCCAACTGTCGTTTGCCGGACCCATCGACGGCCGCGACCATGACGGGACGCCAGGAGCTTGAAAATTGGTCCACGAGTTTGTCGAGTCTCGCCGTGCGGTCCATGTCCTGAGTATGAGCGACGCTTCTGTTGCAGCCAAAATCTGAAAGTTGAGGTGTGAGTCTTGCCAGCCCGCAACGAGATCGTAGGCTCCAACCGTTCGGGCAGAACCTCCCGGGAGGACATCAATCGTGGTGCAGCGGTCACAAGAAGAAGCGCGGGAGGTACTCCTCGACGCCGCGCTTGTCTTGTTCATCGAGCATTTCAAGAAGGAGAAGGCGGTCGGAGCGGCATTGGATGCGGTCGCGTTCCCGGAGGTCGCTGAGCAAGCCGGTTACCGCGGACCGGGCATGATCTATCACCTGTGGCGCGACGAAGAGGGAGATCGCCGGGCGGCCCGAAACAACTTCCAACACGACCTGATGCAACGGATCATCGACCGAGGTACCGAAACGCCCGGCGTCGACCCCGCGGCCGTAATGGCCATGGTCGAAGGGGGAGCACCACTCGACGTCATAGCGCATGCGGTGACGACCGCGTCATGGTTCGAGCTCAAGGGCACCGACGTGAAGTTGCTGTACGACATGTTGCTCTTGTTCCGTCACGACGCCGAGGTACGAGCGAAGTTTGCGCCGATCGAGGAACAGGCGATTCGTCAACTGGCCGAGATCATCGACGGGCTCGTCACTGTCCGAGGGATGAAGTTCCGCTCGGGTCTGAGTGCCCTGCACCTGTTGATGCTGATTCGCTCGATGGCCGACGGACTCGTGGCGTTGTCGGAGTTGTGCCCGGACATTGTCGACGTCGACCACGTCGACCGGCGCGGCATCGACGATGACTCGACGGTCGAGGGTTCGTGGTCGTTGTACAGCATCGCCGTCGACGGCCTCATACGAGGCTTTCTCGAACCCGCGGAACCAGCCGGTTAGCCAACTCCAGGGCCAAAACCCAAAGGACCGACCCATGGGGCCGGTCCTCAGGCATCGATGTCGCCCCCAACAGCCCAAGCGGCGGGCTCGAGAGACATCGGCTGCGCCCCTGACGTTATCGCCTGCGACAGCTACTTCGCAGGCAGGTAACTGCACCTACAGGGGAAAATTCCTTGCTCTGCCGGCCGTCAGGCCCCCTCTTTGGAGACACTCAAGTTTTCCGATGGGAATAGAAGCAGGAAAGGAGCAGTTGAGGCTTTCGGGTCCTACGTTTGGGCCCCGAAACACTTGATGACTCCGAAAACGAGTCCAGAAACACGGGTCTCCCGAGGAGAAGGAACAAATATGGCAAAGGCAGTGGGCATCGACCTGGGAACAACCAACTCGGTTGTTGCAGTTCTCGAAGGCGGCGATCCCGTCGTCATCCCTAACGCAGAAGGCTCTCGCACCACTCCCTCGGTGGTTGCATTCTCAAAGAGCGGCGAAGTGCTCGTCGGCGAGGTCGCCAAGCGCCAAGCAATCACCAATCCCGATCGCACGCTGCGGTCGGTCAAACGTCAGATGGGTACCTCATGGAAGGTCGACATCGACGGTAAGGACTACAAGTCGCAGGAGATTTCAGCTCGCACGTTGCAGAAGCTGAAGCGTGATGCCGAGGCGTACCTCGGCGACGACGTCAATCAGGCCGTCATCACGGTGCCGGCGTACTTCGACGATGCGCAACGACAGGCCACGAAGGAGGCCGGTCAGATCGCCGGCCTTGAGGTCTTGCGCATCATCAACGAGCCGACTGCAGCCGCCTTGGCCTACGGCCTCGAGAAGGACGGCGACGATCAGACGATCCTGGTCTTCGACCTTGGTGGCGGCACGTTCGACGTGTCGGTACTTGAGATCGGCGACGGTGTGTTCGAGGTCAAGTCGACCAGTGGTGACACCAGCCTTGGTGGCGACGACTGGGACGAAGCCGTCATCGAATGGCTCGTCGCGAGCTTCAAGAACGACCACGGTGTCGATCTTGGGGCCGACAGCATGGCCATGCAGCGACTGAAGGAAGGCGCGGAGAACGCCAAGATCGAGCTCTCGCAGAAACAAGAGACGCAGATCAACCTGCCGTTCGTGACCGCCACCGATTCCGGTCCGTTGCACCTTGACTACACGCTCTCGCGCGCCAAGTTCCAAGACATGACGGCCGGGCTGCTCGACCGGTGCAAGAAGCCATTCGAGCAGGCGATCAAGGACGCGGGGCTTTCAAAGGGAGACCTCGATCACATCATCATGGTCGGCGGCTCGACGCGTATGCCTGCGGTCGCCGAGATGGTCAAAGACCTCACCGGCAACGATCCCCACAAGGGTGTCAACCCCGACGAGGTCGTCGCGGTGGGTGCTGCGGTGCAGGCTGGCGTGCTCAAGGGTGAAGTCACCGACGTGCTGCTGCTCGACGTGACGCCGTTGTCGCTCGGCATCGAGACCAAGGGCGGCGTCATGACGACGCTGATCGAACGCAACACGACGATCCCGACCAAGCGCACCGAGGTCTTCACGACCGCTGACGACAACCAGCCGTCGGTCGAGATTCACGTGTTGCAAGGCGAGCGCGACATGGCGCAGTTCAACAAGACGCTCGGCAAGTTCCAGCTCGTCGATCTTCCCCCGGCGCCCCGTGGCGTTCCCCAGATCGAGGTCACGTTCGACATCGATGCAAACGGCATCGTGCACGTGTCCGCAAAGGACCGCGCGACGGCGAAGGAACAGTCGATCACGATCACCGGCCAGTCAGCACTCGACAAAGACGCCATCGACCAGATGGTCAAAGACGCCGAAATGCACGCCGAAGAAGACCAGCAGCGCCGGGCTGAAGCCGAGGTTCGCAACACTGCGGACACGATGGTGTATCAAACCGAGAAGCTGCTCAAGGATCAAGGCGAGAAGATCACGGCCGACGAGAAGGGCGACGTAGAGACCAAGCTCGCGAGCCTGAAGTCGGCGCTTGAAGGCGACGACCTCGATCGCATCAAGGATGACACCGAGGCCCTTATGACCTCCACACAACAGTTCAGCCAGCGCTTGTACGAGCAGGCCGACGCCGATTACGACGCGGCTGGCGCTGACGCTACAGCCGACGCGGATGACGATGACATCGTCGACGCGGAGATCGTCGAAGACGAGGCGTAATGGCAGACGCCAGCGCAACGCCCAATCCCAATCAAGCTCGCGCGGCCGCTCCAGAAGCGGCAGCCGACCAGCCTGCGGTCGATGCCGATGCGGCGTCGATCGTCGACGGTGGACCTGGTGAGGTCGTGCCGCCGAAGTCGACGCCACCCGACGCCGCGCCCGGTGCGCCGGTGGCGGAAGCGGCAACCTTTGCCAGTGCGGTCGCCGACGATGCTGGTGCCGTGCCCGTCGATGCTGATATCAGCGTCGATGGTGTCCTCGCGACCGTCACCGCTGAGCGCGACGAGTATCTCGCCGCGTTGCAGCGACTGAAGGCCGAGTTCGCCAATCACAAACGGCGCACGATCGAGCAACAAGAACAGCAGCGCGAACAAGCTGCTGCGTCGCTGGTCGAGAAGTTGCTGCCGGTGCTCGATAGCTGTGATGCCGCTCTCGCCCACGATGCCGAGGCCGTGAAGCCGATCAACGATTCGCTGCTCGATGCGCTCACGCGCACCGGTCTGACGCGCATCGACCCTGACGGCGAGGTCTTTGACCCCGCGAGTCATGAAGCCGTGATGCACGAAGAGGGCGATGGCGGCGACGAGCCCCTCGTCAGCGAAGTGCTGCGCGCCGGCTACGCATGGAACGGGCGCGTGCTTCGACCGGCCATGGTGAAGGTGAAGGGTTAGACCCGACCACTATGAATGACGCCAAACGCGAATGGTTCGACACCGACTACTACAAGGTCATCGGGGTCAAATCCACGGCGACACAGAAGGAAATCACTTCTGCGTACCGAGCGTTGGCGCGTCAGTATCACCCCGATGCCAACCCGGATGATCCGTCGGCCGAGGAACGCTTCAAAGAGATCTCGGCCGCCTACGACGTCATCGGCGACGATGATCGTCGCAAGCAATACGACCAAGTTCGGCGCATGGGTCCGCTCGGCGGTGCCTTTGGTGGCGGCAGCGCTGGTGGCCAGGGTGGCTTCGGCGGAGGTGCGCCCGGCGGCTGGGACTTCGAGGGCATGGGTGACATCGGCGACATTCTCGGTGGGCTCTTCGGAACCGGCGGTGCCGCGCAGACCAGGCAGCGAGCCCAGAAGGGCCGCGACCACGAAGCGAAGCTTCGGCTCACGTTCAACGAAGCGGTGCAAGGTCTAACCACCGAGGTGCAAGTCAACGGCGGTCGATCGTTGAAGGTTCGGATCCCGGCTGGCGTCGACGATGGCCAACGCATTCGCTTGAAAGGTAAGGGTGGCGCTGGCGCCGGTGGTGGTCCAGCCGGTGATCTTTTTGTCGTGATCTCCGTCGAGCCCCATCAGTTGTTCGGCCGGACCGGGGCGAACCTCACCATCGACGTGCCGATCACGTTTCCCGAGGCGGCCCTTGGCACCGATGTCGCGGTGCCAACCTGGTCCGGGGGCACGGTGACGTTGCGGGTGCCGCCCGGCACGCAGTCGGGTCGCGTCTTCCGGGTCAAGAACGAAGGCATTGCTGGTGGCAAGAAATCTGGCGACCTGCTCGTGAAGGTCGAGATCAAGGTGCCGACCAATCTGTCGGGCGCACAAGAGAAAGCGTTGGCCGCGTACGCCGACCTGAGTACCGAGTCGCCGCGAGTTCACCTCGAGTCGTAGGCCGCAGGCATGAAGAACGAGCCGATCGATCCCCGGGGCCGACACCGCGCCGTGTACATCATCTCGGTGGCGGCCGAGCTCACCGGCGTGCATCCCCAAACCTTGCGGGTCTACGAACGACGAGGTCTGGTCGAACCCGCTCGCACCGGGGGCATGAGCCGCCGTTACAGCGAGGCCGATATCGAGCGCATCCGCCGTATCCAAGAGCTCACGAACGACGGTCTAAATTTGGCCGGCGTGCGCCGCGTGCTCGAACTCCAGATGGAGAACGAACGACTGCGGGCCGAACTCGCTGAGCTGCAGCAGGGCACCGACCTGGTACCGCTGCGCCAAGAAGTCGTTATCTACCGCAAATAGGCAGCATGGATTGTTCCTCGCTGGCGCTCGGGAGCGTTCCACGCAGGTGCGGCAAGTAGTCGTCGGCGATGGCGCTCGGAAGCGTTCCACGCAGGTGCGGTAGTAGGTCATCGGCGATGCCGCTCGGGAGTAGATCGCCGCGCGGTTGTGCGATCGCTACTTCACGGAACGCGCGTGGGTCACTACTTTTCGGTGGTGGTCTGGGCCATTCCGACAGGGGAATAACACAATCTTGTGGGCTGATTGGCGGTCACTGGTGTCCTTGCATTGCGGTTCGCGCAGAGACGTGGTTGGCTAGTCGGGTCGCTAGTAGCAGAAGTTGGCTGTTTGGCGACACCCGGGCGCGCTGGGAGACCTCCCACGTACGCGCCGTTATTGCGCTATGGAGACGAGAGGGACTTGGAGCTGAGCAAGCCTGAGAGGGCAGGCCATACCAATGGCTGACGTGGTTGGTGTTGCCCCGACACGGGTGCTGACGGCAATGCGTCGATCGGGATTGCGTCGATCGGGACTGCGTCGATCGGGATTGCGTCGATCGGGACTGCGTCGATCGGGATTGCGTCGATCGGGCGTGCCACTTGGCGCGGTCGCGGCGTTCATCGTGCTTGGCGCGCTCGTCGGCTTCGCCAGTATCAATGTCGCCGGTGCCCAGGACGATCCCGGCCGGTTGGCTGGTGCCCCAGCGGGCTCGGGCGTTTGGCTCTACACCGCGGGCCAGAATGGCCCGAACGGCAGTGTCGCTCCAGTTTGTGATGGCCTCGCCGGCGGAACGGTTGCCGATGACATCGTCAACGACGCGTTGTTCTCGTTCGAGTTCCTTGGCGACCAGGCCGACGAGATCGTCTTCTTCCGCACCGGTGACCCGGGCGAAACGCCGATTCAAACCGAGGTCGACCGCGTAACGGTTGAGATCACCGAAGGTCTTCGCGCGATCGACGACTTCGGCACAATCGCCAACGACGGCGATGACGACACGGCGAACTTCGACACCGGCACCGGTGGCGAAGTCACACTGCAGCTCACAAACCAACGAGCGATCTTCCCCGATGGTGTCGCCGCAACCGGCGCGCTGGTCGTCAACCCATCGGACCCTGTCGCCGCCCTCGATGGCAGTGAGATTCTGATCTTCGAAGATGCCGAGTTCAGCGGCATGAACATCACGCTGTTCGGCCCGAACGGCGCCGAGGTCACGCTCGCTCTCGCCGACTATGCGATCAATCCGAACACCGCAAACTCCGCCGATGACTCGATGGTCGCCATCGATCTCGACGCCCTCATCTCATCGGGTCGTTTCGCCGGTCCGTGGGTCGAGAGCATTCACATCGCCGACGACAATGATCCAACCCCGGGAACTCGTTCGACGTGTACGCCGGCGGGACTGATCGATACTTCGCTTGAGCTCGACGCCGTCGTTGTTGCAACCGGTGCACTCCAGGTGCTGCAGCCGGAGCTCGAGCTGGAGATCTTCACCAACGGCATGATCGACAACGCTGAGGTTCCGGTCGGCGAAGAGATCACTTGGCGTTACGTGGTCACGAACACCGGCCAGTTCCCCGTGACCCGCCTTGTTGTCACCGACGACCAAGGCCGAGTCGCCTATTGCGGCGACCTCGCCACGTTGGCGATCGGTGCGTCCTGGACCTGCAGCCTCACCGGTGTGGCAGTCGCCGGCGAGAACACGCAGAGCGCGGTAGCGCAAGCCGACTACACAACCACCGTGCCGCCGCGCGAAGTCATTGCGGAAGCATCCTCGACATACACCGGCATCGTTCCGGCGACGCCGACCCCGCCGCCAACCGCCACGCCTCCCCCGACCGCGACGCCAGAGCCGACGGCGATCGCGACGCCTACCCCCATCCTCACGCCGACCCCGACCGCGACGCCCGATCCCGACGCCACTGCGACGCCGACCCCAACACCGGGCCCAACGCCCACGCCGACCCGCACCCCGGGCGACGCCAATCCATCGGCGACGGTCACGCCGGTACCAACTGCCGCCGCCCAGGCCGTCTACGACATCACCATCAACTTCGAAGACCCGTCGGTCGAAGCCGTGGCGGTTCGCGTCGAAGGCGCACTTGCCGATGTTCGCGCTGAGCGAATCATCGATGTCATCGAACGCGACGCCGACGGCAACGGAACTCGCTGGGAAGTCGACGATCTGACGACCTCCGATGAACAGGGCTTCGGCGTCGTGACCGTCAACCTCGTTGGCGAGGCGCCGAGCGCGGACGCCGAGGATGAACTGCTCCGCCGCCTGCTGCGCATCAACGGCGTGAGCATCAGCAATCGTTTGACGACGCCTGGCGATCCCGCGGCCGGGCCGGCAACCGTGTCGGTCTACGGCGAGAAGCTGCGGTCGATGACGATTCGGAACGCGGCCGGCGAAGTTGTTGCCGACAATGTCTCGGTTCAAATCGGGCTCGATGATCTCGTAATCGGTGAGCGGGCCTTGGGCAGCGTCGAACTGCCCGCCGGTAGTTACACGGTGACGGTGCCGCCAGCTCGTATCAATCCCGGTGACATCGCCACCCCGAAGTTCGATCCCGATGGGGTCCTCGACAGCACGACGGCATTCGATGTCGTCGCTGGTGAAGAGCTCTACTTGGCCTTCGGGTACGACTTGGAAGAAGCCGACGCCGAGCAGATTCGCGGCGAGGTTCTTGCCGGCATCGACTTCTCCGACGACTTTGCCGACGGCACCCCGGTCGAAGGCGTCACTATCGAACTGCTGACGAGCGACCTTTCGGAGGTCCTCGCCACGTCAACCACCGACGATCAGGGTCGCTTCGCCTTTTCATCGTCGCTGATCGATCCGGCGATTTCCGTGCGGGTTCGCGTCGAAGTTCCGCAGGGTTACCGCCTGCAAGAGTTTGGCGAAGACAACGGATCGGTCGTCCAGCCGATCAATCGTCCCGATTTTGCGTACGCCACCACGGTGAGGCCCTTCCGGGCGCCGTTCGAGGCCAACATTCCGATCCGCATGCGTTCAGTCGAGTTCGACGGGTTCGTCTGGAGCGACAACAACAGCAACGGTGTACAGGACGCCGATGAGCTCGGTATCGAAGGGGTCAGGGTCGCAATGCTCCTGCCGAACCGCGACGAAGTTGCGTCGACAACGACCGACAGCGACGGGCGTTACTCCCTGCTGCCCGACAGCACGATCACGAACTTTGGTGTCGTCGGAGTCACGACCCCTGACGGCTACACAATCACGCGCCGCGGCGTCGGCGGCGACGATGACCTTGACAGCGACGTTGGCGTCACAACCGGTCAATCGGCGAATATTTCCTTCGAAGACTTCATGGCGCCCGTCAGCATCGACATTGGCTTGATTCCCGACGATCCGGCAAACCCGCCGACGCCCGAGCCATCGGCATCGCCGGAACCCTCGGCATCGCCGGAACCATCGGCATCGCCGGAACCGTCGGCGTCCCCCGAGCCTTCTGCATCGCCGGAACCGTCGGCCTCGCCGACCCCGACACCAGACCCGGTTCCCCCGATCGACAACCAGGCCCCACTCGGCGTGGGCACCGCGAAGATCGTCGGCACGGCCTGGCTCGACGCCGATGATGATGGCATCCAAGACATCGATGAGGCGGCAGCTATCGGTGTGATTGCGCAGCTCTACTCGGTGCACGGCGAGTCTCGCAGCCAAGTTCGCCGCCAGGCGCTCGTGAATCGCGAGGGTGACTACGAGTTCGACAATCTTCCTGCCGGTACCTACCTGGTCGAGATCGTTCTCCCGGGCAACGAGGAAACCCTGTGGAAACTCGTCGACCGCGACCAGGGCGCCGAAGCCGTCGATTCCGACGTCAACGCCGGCACCCTCTTTACTGCGCCGATCGAACTCGCCGACGGTGAAACGAAGGATCGCGACGTCGGTGTGAAGGCTCGGAAGGCGTCGCTCGAGATCATCGCCCGGACCAACAACTCGAATGCGCTTGTTGGCCCCTTCGTCACCGAGGGCACCGCAGTCACCTGGACCTACACGGTCGAGAACACCGGCGACTGGGACCTCGCAAACGTCGTCGTGGTGGATAACCAGCTCGGCACGATCTGCACGAAGGATCTTCCGATCGGTGGAATGTTCAACTGTGAACGAATCGGCACCGCCATTCTTGGCCCGTACTCGGCCCGAGCTCGCGCGACCGGTTCGGCCGTCTTCGCCTCGGGCGTCGCAGCCGAACAACTTGGTGGCGCCGCCGTTGCCGACGCCACCGATGAAGACCCGTCGCAGTACGAAGGCTTGACGGTCGCCGGCATACAGGCCACACCGACGCCAGACCCCGCCGCCACCGCAACACCGACCGCGACGGCGTTGCCGACGGCGACGCCGAAGCCGACGGCAACGCCCAAGGCGACCGCGACCCCCAAGCCGAAGGCCACCGCAACACCGACCCCGTCGGCCACACCGAAGTCACCAGCTCTCGCCCACACCGGCACCGAGTCGAGTGTGTTGGCAGTTATCGCCGTCGGCCTGATGGCGAGCGGATTTGCACTTGTTCTTGTTTCACGACGTCGCGAGACTGAGTAAAACACCTTTTTGTTCCAGCCCAGACATTTTTGAAAAACGGCAGTGTTTGTACAACGATCGGGCGGGTAGCTCGTCTTTCGGTGCTGTAAGTCGGCACGTAGAGCGCGAACTTAACCGATCTGCGTGCTTGTAGTACGCCGTTCGTCTACGATCGCCGGCGGTAGAACCTTTCGTACTTGGAATACTCAAAGCCCGGATAGGGAGCACAACACCCCACGTCGCGTGCTCGCTCCGTGACTGTTTTGCCACCCAGCCAGTGACTCTTGCCACCCAGAACCCATGACTGACATCAGCCCCATCACACCAGCGCCAACCACCCCACGACGAGCGTGCGCGATCGCTGCGCCGGGTGCTGCTGCATTGACTTCAGAACTGCCACTTGGAGACGTTCGATGACTTCACCCCCAGCTGCCACCTCTCGCTTCACAACAAAGCGGGGCTTCCCAATCTTGGGCGTGGTGCTCGCCGCCTCACTTGTCGCGGTCGGGCTGAGCTTTGTCCTTCCGAACAGCGCGAGCGCGCTTGAACCAGTGGAAGGTGTCGTCGACGAACCCGGCGTGACCCTGTACTCGGCTGGCTCCGACGGTGCGTTCTGCGATGGCCTTCCGGCCTCGGCGCCGACGAACGCCGTCGTCGTGAACGCCATCAACGCCAACGTGCTTGAGTTCATCGGCGACACGCCCGAGGAAGTGACCTCGTTCACCGTTGGTCTGCCGGGTGAGAACTTCGGTCCCGATGCCGACGGGAACTTCTTCGACGAAGACGGCAACCCGCTGCCCGATGCGGACGAAACGATCGAGGAAGTCGTGCAGGGTCTCACGACGATCGACGACTTCGGCACGATTGCCGGTGGCGGCGACGATGCTGAAAACTTCGACGGCGGAACCGGCGGCTCCGTCGTCCTGTCGCTCGATGGTCGCATCATCATCCCCGACGGCATAGTGGCAACCGGAACCGTCGGTGTCTCCGACGATCCGCTCGATGCGCTCGACGGCAATGAGATCTTCATCTTCGAAGACGCTGAGCTCAGCGGTTTCATCCTGACGCTTATCGGCTTCCAGAGCCGCTACGAGATCACGATCGACGATCTGCAGCTCAACCCGGCGACGGCAACCGGCGCCGACGACACGATGATCGCGATCGACCTCGACACCTTGATTTCGAACGGTTCGTTTAATGACTTCGCCGTCACCGCCATCGAAATCCGTGACGATGGCATTCCCCAAGCATCGGGTCCTTCATGCGGCGAGCAGGTGCCCGGTTTCGACACCGCACTTGAGCTCGACGCTGTCGCAACTCGTGGCGACACCCTGCCGAGCATCGACATTGAAAAGTCGACGAACGGCCAAGACGCCGACGTCGCAGCTGAACCGGAGTTCGTCGGCGTTCCCCGCATCTTCCTTGGTGACCAGGTCGACTGGGTCTACGACGTCACAAACTCGAGCAACAACGTCCTCGTCGACATCTCCGTCACCGACAACCAGCTCGAGGATTCCGCCATCGACTGCGGCGGCGGAACAAATCTGATTCCTCGCCTCGAACCTGGTGCGGTCGCACAGTGCACGGCGACCGGAGCTGCCGTCGCAGGCCTGTACTCCAACATCGGTGCCGTTGTCGGTGCCCCGCTGAACGCCATCGGTCAGCCGATTCCCGGCGCAACCGTGAGCGACACCGATCCGTCGCACTACCTCGGTGTTGATGCCCCAACCGCCTCGATCGGTGACCGGGTCTGGGAAGACACCAACGAAAATGGCCTCCAAGACGATGGTGAAGTGGGTGTCGCTGGCATCACGGTGAACGTGCTTGATTCCGCTGGTGCGATTGCGGGTACGGCCGAAACCGACGATCAGGGCAACTACCTCGTTTCCGGACTGGCCCCGATCGCCTCCTATTCGGTGCAGTTCGTGGCTCCTGGCCGCCTCTTCACCGAAGCGAACGTCGGCGAACCCGACAACGATGAGATCGATAGTGACGCCGCCGTTGATACCGGCGAAACTGTCGCCGTTGAACTTGGCCGCGGCGAAACAAACCTCACCTTCGACGCCGGTCTGTTGCCCGTGCGTGGAGCGATTGGCGATCGAGTCTGGCTCGATCTCGACGGCGATGGCGTCCAGGATGATGGCGAACCTGGCATTGCCGATGTCACGGTCGAACTCGTCGGACCTGACGGCACCGTTCTCGAATCGGTCGTCACCGGACCAAACGGCGACTACATCTTCAACGACGTGCCTCCTGGCGACTACGTCGTGCGGGTTGTGCCGCCAGCCGGCGTGAGCCCCACCTACGACCTCGATGGCGGGCTCGACAACGAATCAGCCGAACAGCTCGAACCCAACGAAACGAATCTCGACCACGACTTCGGCTTCATTCCGCCCGGCATCTTCTCGGTCGAGAAGTCCACGAACGGTGTCGACTCCGACGACGCCCCCGGCAACCGCATCCCGGTCGGCGACCCCGTCGTCTGGACCTACGAGGTCAGCAATGATGGCCTCGTCGAACTGTTCGACGTCACGGTGACCGACAGCCAGCTCGACGACAGCGAGATCGACTGCGGGAACGGCACGAATGTGATTCCGTCACTCGCCGCCGATACCTCGGTCACGTGTGAGGCGAACGGCGTTTCCGTCGCCGGCCCCTATAACAACGTGGCGACGGTCACCGGTAACGATCCGCTGGGCAACCCACTCGACCCGGTCGAAGACCCCTCGAACTACTTCGGTGGCGCTCCTCTTTTGAATATCGAGAAGTCGACCAATGGCGCCGACGCCGATGCTGCGCCCGGGCCCTCCATCGGCCTCGGTGACACTGTTACCTGGACCTACGTGGTCAGCAACGACGGCAACGTCGATATCAGCGACATCATCGTCAGCGATTCGGTTATTGCCGACGAGTTGATCATCTGCGCCGATTCTGGCGACAACACTATTGCCCTCATCGTCGTTGGCGGCCCCGCCGTCACCTGCACGGCGACAGGCCCAGCAATTCTTGGTCAGTACCAGAACATGGGCCGCGCCGTCGGCGCCGACCCGGACGGCAACGTCGTGAGCGACGAAGACCCCTCGAACTACTTCGGTACCGCGAGCCCGTCGGTCAATATTGAGAAGTCGACCAACGGCGACGATGCCGACGATGCACCTGGTCTTGGTGTTGCCGCCGGCGCACCGGTCGTCTGGGTCTACAGGGTTACCAACGATGGCAACGTCGATCTCGCCAACGTCGCCGTGACCGACAACCAGCTCGACGCCGCCGCGATTTCTTGCGAGGGCGGCTCTAATGTCATCGCCCTGCTGTCGGTCGATGCGGTCGTCGAATGCCGTGCCGATGGTGTTGCGCAGCTCGGTCCGTACCAGAACCAGGGTGGTGCCTCGGGCACACCCGTCGGTCCTGACGGCACGCCGCTGACGAACCCCGACGGTTCGCCGCTGCCGCCCGCCGTCGACGACGACCCATCGAATTACTTCGGCGGTCCGACCGTTGCGATGCGAGTCGAGAAGAGCACGAACGGCGAAGACGCCGACGCTGCTCCCGGTCCGGCACTGTCGGTCGGTCAAGCCGTTACGTGGCGCTACGAGATCTTCAATGACGGCAACGTCCCGCTGATCAACGTCACGCTGACCGACGATCGCGAAGGCGACATCACCTGCCCGACGACCACCATTCCCGTCGGCGACTCCATCGTCTGTACCGCCGAGGGTGTTGCGACGTTGGGCGACTACGAGAATGTTGCGACGGTGGCCGGTACGCCGGCGAATGCCGACGGCACCCCGCTGCTCGATGCATCGGGCCAGCCAGTGCCTCCAGTGACCGCCGAAGATCCCTCGCACTACATCGGTGTTGCGGCATCGATCGGTGACCGGGTCTGGCGCGACCTCAACGCCGATGGTGTGCAGGACGACACCGAACCGCCGATCAACGGTGTCACCGTCACGCTGACGCTCGACGATGGCAGCCCGGCGGTCTTCGCGGATGGCAGCGAAGTTCCCGTGCAGGTGACCGCTGGCGACGGCAACTACTTGTTCAACGATCTACCGCCAGCGACCTATGTCGTCACGGTGACCGCTCCCGCTGACCTCGGTCAGACCTATGACCTCGATGGGCTCGACACACCGAACGCATCGACCGAGGTTCTTGGCCAAGACGAAGTCAGCCTCGACCATGACTTTGGTTACATCCCGCCAGGGCTGCTCGACGTCAACAAGACCACAAACGGCAGCGATGGGCTGACGATTCGCACCGGTAGTGCAATCGTTTGGGAGTATCGAGTTGAGAATGTCGGCGAGGTAGTCGTCACCGACGTGACCGTCACCGACAACATGCTCGACGACGACGCCATCGACTGTGGCGCCGGTTCGAACGTGATTGCGTCGCTTGCGCCGGGCGAGGTCGTCGTCTGTGAGGCAGAAGGCGTCGCGATCGACGGGCCTTACAACAACGTCGCGACTGTCACCGGCACCGATCCGCAAGACAACTCGACCGATCCGGTCGAAGACCCGTCGGACTACATCGGTTCATCGATTCCGCTTGGCAACATTGGCGATTTCGTCTGGGACGACCTCGATAACGACAAGGTGCAGGACGACGGCGAGCCCGGCATCCCCGACGTGACGATTGTGTTGACGCTGCCAGATGGCACGACCGACAGCACCGTCACCGATGCCGATGGCCTCTACCTCTTCAGCGGCCTGCCTGCTGGTGATTACACGGTCACCGTCGACACCTCGACGTTGCCGGCCGACCTCACGCAGACCTACGACGCGTCTGGTGAACTCGACCACTCGTCCGATGTCACCCTGGTTGAAGATCCGCCAGAGACGATTGGCAATCGCCTCGACCAAGACTTCGGTTACATCCCGAAGGGCAGTCTCGCCATCGATAAGACGACCAGCGATGGCACGGGCACCCCGGGCGACGGTGGCACGTTCACCGCAGGCGGCGAAATCGTGTGGACCTACACGGTCACGAACACCGGTCGAGTCACAATGTCCAACATTGTGGTGACCGACAACATGGTCGACGACGGCGCTATCACCTGTGAGGGCTCCGGCTCGAACACGGTGGCTGAACTCGCCGCCGGTGAGACCGTGGTGTGTACGGCGCCTGGCATTGCCATCATCGGCTCCTACGAGAACACGGGAACCGTGAGCGGTGAAGACCCCGCCGGCATCCCAACCGAAGCCGACGATCCGTCGAACTACGAAGGCGTCGAAGTCCGCCCCGCCCTCACCATTGGTGACTACGTCTGGATCGATGCGAACGAGAACGGCATCCAGGACGACGGCGAAGCCCCGGTCGCAAACGCGACGCTGAACCTCTGGAGCCTGACGGCCGACGGTACCCCTGACGAGATCAAGGAGACCAAGGAAACCAACGACGACGGTCTGTACAACTTCGTCATCCAGTTCGATACGGCGTACGCGCTGCAGATCGAGTTGCCATCGGGTGCTCGTCTCACCGATCTGGATGCTGGCAACGATGATTTAGTCGACAGCGACTTCGATCCGGCCACGGGTATCACCGTCGAGGAGATCAAGTTCGACCTGCCTCCGGCTAACGGCGAGCCTGAGCCGGTCGGTGTCGAGGACCTCAGCTTCGATGCTGGCCTCGTGCCGCTGAAGCCCAGCGTAAAGATCGAAAAGACCACAAATGCGATCGACGCCGATACCGGCACGGGTCCTGAGGTCACCGTCGGCGACCTCGTTGTCTGGACCTACACCGTCACGAACGACGGCGGCACGATCCTTGCGAACATCGAAGTCACCGACAACCTCGTGCCGGCCGGCAACATTCAGTGCAGCGGATCCAGCAACAACGTGATTCCACGCCTGAACCCCGGCGAGGTTCTGACCTGCGCCGCGACCGGTACAGCCACCGAG
>Ga0114956_1000050_pt1 | contig 59059 bp, 43 predicted proteins | sample MaitaG_FD_87304 | JGI IMG/M metagenome (GOLD analysis project Ga0114956, IMG submission 87304) | Marine algal microbial communities from Maine, USA - Maine_Asex2 metaG | ecosystem: Host-associated > Algae > Red algae > Unclassified | place: Maine, USA | collected 2015-01-05 | reverse complement strand
CGTCGACCCCGGTGCCAACTAGGGAACCGACGGTTGTGCCGACTGTCGCGCCGACTTTGGAACCGACGGTTGTGCCGACTGTCGCGCCGACTTTGGAACCGACGGTGGTTCCGACGGTTGCGCCGACGGTTGCTCCCACCTTGGAACCGACTGTCGCTCCGACTTTGGAACCGACGGTTGTGCCGACGGTCGCGCCGACTTTGGAACCGACGGTTGCGCCGACTTTGGAACCGACGGTTGCGCCGACTTTGGAACCGACGGTTGTGCCGACTGTCGCGCCTACTTTGGAACCGACTGTCGCTCCGACTTTGGAACCGACGGTGGTTCCTACGGTTGCGCCGACGGTTGCTCCCACCTTGGAACCGACTGTCGCGCCTACTTTGGAACCGACGGTTGCGCCGACTTTGGAACCGACGGTTGCTCCCACCTTGGAACCGACTGTCGCTCCGACGGTTGCGCCGACCCTCGAACCGACGGTGGTGCCCACGGTCGCGCCGACCCTCGAACCGACGGTGGTTCCGACTGCCACGCCGACGGGTCCATGTGCGGTGCAGGTGGCTCTCGAGCTCGTCGAGGGAGAGATCGCTCCGGGCAACGTGGTGCGATATGCCGCGACCGTCACGAACCAGGGTGAGCTCTCGTTGATGAGCGCACAGGTCGAGGTCCGTCGTACGATTCCAGGTCAGTACGAGCCGTTCGATCTCACATCCGGTAATGGCCCGGGCGAAAGTGAGGCTGGTGTCGGTCTCGTCGCCCGGCAGTATTCGTGGTCGCTTGTCGGCGACACCGCCGACCGCAACGGTCTCGTGCAGATTCAGGGCGGCATTCCGGTTGGCGCGGCAGTGCGAATCGAGTTCAACCTGCGACTCTCCATGAGCTACGACGGTCTCGAACCGGCTGCCCTCGCGGTGCTCAGCGAGGCGAGTTGCGCCCCGACCGCGACGCCGACCCCGGAACCGACGGCCACCGCCATCCCAACGGTCGAGCCGACGGCATCGCCGACGCCGGCTCCGGGGACCCCCACCGCCACTCCGACGGTCGATGCCCGGCCGCTCTGCGGGGTCGATGTCTCCCTCGATTCGATCGATTGCGACGTTGGTCCGGGCAATCCGCTGCAGTACGCCGTCACCATCTTGAGCACGGGTCGGTTCCCGCTCACCTCGGTCGAGGTCACAACGGTGCGGCCGTTCGCCAATCAGTTCCAGCCATTCGACCTGTCGTTCGATAACGGCCCGGGCACCACTGAAGCCGGCGGCAATCTGCTGGCCCGACCGTACTCGTGGTCACTGGTCGGCGACGTTGCCGACCGCGATGGTCTGCTCGCAATCGACGGCGACATTCCATCGGGCAATGCCGTGACCGTGGTCTTCAATATGCGTATTTCTGAGGACTACGACGGCTCGGCCCCGGTGCAGCTCCAGGTCCGCGGCGCCGCGGCGTGTGGCGGCTAGCTGCCACCTCAAGTAGTTGCTTGGAGTCGTTTCGCCGCAAGCGATGAGCGTCGTCTGCAACTCGCCTGCGATGAAGGCCACGCCATCACGGAACACGGATCCGATATAGGTGTTGCAGTCACGGAAGTCGGTGATGTTGTTGCCGACGATCGTGAGCGTGGTGTTGGAGGTCCCAGTCGTTGTGCCCCGGTACGTGCCGCTCACGAGCGACCACACGCCATCGACAGGGACCGTCTGCGCTTCACCATTGGCTCGGGCGCCCGAGCCTGCGCCCTGGTAACAACTGTGGTCGTCCGTGCCGTCGTCAACAAGTGCATCGTTGCCGGCCTGTCCGAAGAGAACGTCGTGCCGTTGCCGCCTGCGAGCTGATCGTTGCCGTTCGCTCCCTGGAGGTTGTCGTCGCCGTCGCTCCCTGGAGGTTGTGGTCGCCGTCGCCGCCGACCAGCACATCGACGCCTGACGCGCCGTACAACACATCGACGCCGAGACCGCCGTTGAGGGTGTCGTCGTTCTGGCCATAGCGCACGTCGTTGCCCGCGCCGCCGTCGAGATCGTCGCGGCCGCCCGCGCTCTGGATTCGGTCGTTGCCGCCGTCGCCGTTGCCGGTGTGATCGCCGCCCGCTCCGTACAGCTGGTCGTCGCCCGACCCGCCGTTCTTGACGTTGTCGCCGGACTCATAGAGGTTGTCGTTGCCGGCATCGCCATGCAACGTGTCGTTCCCGCCGGAACCCTGGATGAAGTCGTTGCCGTCGCCGCCCGACAGCGTGTCGTAACCCGCGCCGCCGAACATCCGGTCGTCTCCGGGCCCACCAGAGATTGCGTCGGCATCCGTCTGGCTATAGATCGTGTCGTTGCCGTCACCACCACCGAGGGTGTCGTGGTCGCCTTCGCCGTTGATGAGGTCGTCGTCGATGCCGCCGTTGATCCGGTCGCGACCTGGCCCGCCGAACACCACAACTTCATCGGTAGCCGCGAGTGTTTCGCCGAAGATGTCGATGTACCTCAGGTCACCCTCGATGACGTCGTTACCGGCGCGGCCGCAGATGTCGTCGTCGCCGCGTCAACCCGAAAGGTGGTCGTCGCCGCGGCTGCGTCGATGTCGGCCGTCGTCAACTGCTGCGCGCTTTGTTGCACCCGCGCTGCTCATCGATGAGAGCATCAGCGCTGCTGTCGCCATCACAACCGCGATGACAGATCGTCTCACGATCTCCAACCAGCGCCGACCGCTCGCTCGGGGCAGGTGCGTCTACCTTCGATGCAGCGCCTATTGCGGATCCATTCACATTCTGGACGTTCCCGGTGCCGCGATCGAGGCCAGTTGTTCAGCTACACGTTTGGTGGGGAACAACGCGCCGGTCCTTTTGACCGGGGCCGCGTCGTTACACCTTCACGCCGAGAATGCGAGCCATTTCGGCTCGTGATTCGGCGAGCGCATCGGGCGTCTCGGTAAGGCTGAGGCCCGATCGGCGGCGCAAGAAATCGTCGAGGTGAACGACGAGTTCGTGTTCGCCGATGTAGGCAAGTTCGCCGCGGTGGTACGGCGGGCCGTCCCAGACGAGGTCGGGTTCAGCGACGATGCGTTCGAGCACCTCGGCGGCCTTCGTTCCGTACCGACGCCACAGGATCGATGCGTCGCCGGGCAGCGAGCGGCCAATACCAGCTGCGTTTGCGGTGCGTAGAAACTCGGCTCGCGCGGCCGCGCTCGGTTCACCGAACCAGTCTTCGTGCAACGGTTTCGGTCGGATACCGAAGTCGCCGATGAGTTCGACGATCTCTTCACCGACATTGAGGCAGTCGGTGAGCTTGCCGCCGAAAATCGACAGCACCTTGCGTTCGTGACTTGCTTCGATCTCGTGCCGGCGTGACAACTGCAGCCAGTCGGCCTGGTCGTCGTTCGCGCCGCCGGCTTCGACGACGAGGGGCCGCACGCCGCAGCGTTCGCTGATGATGTCGGATTCAGCGATCGGCGTTGGCAGATCAAGACGAGCATTCACCTGCCGAAGCACGAAGGCACGGTCTTGCGAGGTCACCTCGGTGAACGGTGAGTCGACCCGCGTGTCGGTGGTTCCAATGACCGACCGGCCATCCATCGGGATGACGTAGTACAGGCGCTCGTCTTCGTCGAAGAAGGCGAAGACCCGCTCGCCGGTGCCGATCTGGGGCACGACGAGATGAATGCCCTTGCTATGGGCGATGCGGTGTTTAGTCCGAACGTCAAGGCTGCGGTTCATCTCGTCGAGGAATGGGCCGGTCGCATTCACGATCGCCCGAGCCTGCATGGTGTAACGCTGCGAGGTTGTTCGATCGGTGATCTCGGCGGTCCATGGGTGGTCGGCGTCGGTGTTGAATTCGACGCTCGTGACCTCGGCGTAATTGGCGGCGATGGCCCCCGAGTCGACGGCTCGGCGAACGAAGCCGAACACGAAGCGGGCGTCGTTGTCTTCGAGGTACGCGTCGGCGTAGAGCAGACCGCCCTTGACCCGGCTGGTGTTGATCGCCGGTTCGAGTTCTTTGATCGCCGCGTTCTTGAGCGGACGAGGTCCCTTTGTCTCGAAGTTGCCGATCGCCCAATAGGCGAACGATCCTATCGTGACCAGCCAGGGAGGGAATGGCGCTTGGTCATCGAAGACGGCAAGGAAGTTGATCGGCGTGACCGAGCTCGGGTACGCGTCGAGCAGGCGATTGCGGGCCTGCGACAGCTTTCGGACCAAGCCGAACTCGTAGGTCTGGAGATATTTGAAGCCGCCCCAGATCAGGTTCGACGACTCCTGGCTGGTGAAGCCGGCGAAGTCGCCGCGATCGACGACGGCGACCGAAACGTCATGGCCAGCGAGGGCCGCTGCGCTGACGGCACCGTTGATGCCACCGCCGATGATCAGCACGTCGACGGTTGCGCCATCGAGTTGCTGCATCTGTTGGGCCCGCCGGCCCTCGATTCCTGCGGTCACGGGCACCTTCCAGTGCTGGCTAGGGCGGACTCGTCGAGCGCCGCGAAAAGGATGACTTTCGCTCCGTCCGCAGGCTCGCAAGCCCAGAGCTCGGGTTTGACGTTTTCTGACGCCAGAAACCCATCGGTCACCGCAGCGATGAAGTGATCGATCGCTGTGGCTTCAACAACGGCGACACAGCACCCGGCGAAACCGCCGCCCGTCATGCGGGCGCCGAAGCATGCGGGGTGGGCAGCCGCGATTTCGACCGCTCTGTCGAGCGCCGGTGCCGAAACTTCGAAGAGGTCGCGGAGGCTGCGATGGCTGGCCGACATCAGCTCACCAAGCCGGGCCGCGTCGCCGGCCTGCATTGCTTCGGCCGCCGCGAGCGTGCGCTCGTTCTCGGAGATGACATGGCTTGCTCGGTTCCGGTCGGTCGAGGCGGGAAGCGCGGCAAGGTCGGCTGCGGTGACATGGCGCAACGAGCCAGCACCCGCAGCGGCAGCAACCCGTTCGCACGCCTGACGACGATCGTCGTACTCGCTATCGACAAGCTCACGGCGACTCATCGTGTCGATGACGACGATGACCTCCGGTACCGGCTCCGGGGTCGACGTCAGTGATTCGCAATCGATGAGCGATGCGTGCCCGGCGCGAGCGGTCGCAGAAATCAGCTGGTCCATGATCCCCGACGACAGGCCGAGTACGTCGTTCTCTATCTTCTGACCGAGTTGAGCGGCCCGCAGCGGGTCGAGGTCGATGCCGGCCATGTGGGCAAACGTCAACAGCACCGCGACCTCGAGCGCCGCCGATGATGAAAGTCCGGCCCCGGTTGGGATGTCCGACTCGATCGTCGCCTCCCAGGCCCGCAGCGGCGTAGTGGGGAAATCGGCTTGCAGGAGGGCTGCCGCGCCGACGACATAGCGACCCCAGCCGTCGTGGTTGGCTGGCTCGTCGCCGAGCTGGAACGACAGCGGCGGGAACCCTTCGGAGTGCAGGTGCACCTCGGTGCCATCGATGGCGCGGGCTGCGATAACGGTCGCAAATGGCAATGCCATCGGCAGGACGAAGCCGTCGTTGTAGTCGGTGTGTTCGCCGATGATGTTCACCCGCCCTGGTGCGCGAACGACGACATCGGGTTGGCCGCCGAAGTGGTGGTTGAACGCCGTGATGCTCCGGTCGATGGTCGACGGCGCGGGAGACGATGAGGGCATTAGCGCAGCGTAGGCGGGCCGGTGCCATTCTTTTGTGCCGTTTGGGGGGTTGTCGGCCTTGTTTGGGGGAGTCCGCGCCTCGCGCCACCGTGCGGCAGCGCTACGAGAACAGCAGCTTGTCGAGTTCGTAGTGCGGCAGCGGCTTCGCAAGGTAGAAGCCCTGACCACGGTCGACGCCCAGTGCCAGCAGTTCGCGCACGGTGACTTCGTCTTCGATGCCCTCGGCGACAACCTCGAGGCGTAGCGACTGAGCGAGGGTGACGATCGTCGACACGATCGCATGACCATCGACGCTTCGCGTGAGGCCGTCGACAAACTCGCGGTCGATCTTGAGCGACTTCACCGGCAACTTGCGGAGGTACGCGAGTGAGCTGAAACCGGTGCCAAAGTCATCGATGGCAACCGACACGCCGACCTCGCGCACGAGCTCATCGAGCACGACCAACGCCTTCTCGGGATCTTGCATCAACGCCGTTTCGGTGAGCTCCAGGCAGAGCGCGGATGCGGGCAAGCCGCTGGTGGCGAGTGCTCGTCGCACGGTGCTGACCATGTCGTGTTCGAAGTGGTCGGCCGTGAAGTCCTTCGGGTACTGATCCAGTTGCACGGCGCTCATGTTGACGCGCAGCTTGAATGGCGCAGCCCCGAGCTTGTCGTGCCACCGGCTTGCAGCTGAACAGGCCTCGTGCAACACCAGGGAGCCGAGATCCCGGATCAGGCCAGTCGCCTCCGCCACGGGGATGAAATCATCAGCTGATAAGAGGCCGTTCGTCGGGTGGGGCCATCGGGCAAGGGCCTCGACGCCGACGATCTGGCGGGTGGTCAGGTCGTACTCCGGTTGGTAAAACGTGACGAGTTCGCCAGAAGCGATCGCTGAGCGCAGCTCAGACTCGGCCCGGCTCCGATTCGCCAGGTTGGCTCGTTTGGCCTGATCGAAGACTTGGTGCCGCCCCGGCCCGAGCGCCTTCGCTTCGTACATCGCCGCATCAGCGTGGCGAAGAATATCGCTGACGTCGACGTCGTTCGGGTCGGGAAACGCGATCCCGATACTGAGCGAGACGAACACTTCGTGGTCGTCGAGTGCGATCGGTCCGGCCACAAGATCGTGGAGCCGTTCGGCCACCTCCATCGCATCATCGCGACTGGCAGGACCGGTCATTACAACGACGAACTCGTCGCCACCGAGCCGCGCGACAAAATCGTTCGGACGCACGGCGCGCTGCAACCGCTGCGACAGCGTTCGGAGCAGATCGTCGCCGACGTCATGGCCGAGCGAATCGTTCACGACTTTGAACCGGTCGACGTCAAAGAGCAGGACCGCGACGCGGTCCTCGGTGAAGTCATCGGCGATTGTGCGCGTGAGATATTCGATCAGGCTGCGCCGATTCGCGAGCCCGGTGAGCTCGTCTCGGCGTCGCAGCGTGGGAGGGTGCTGGCCGATTCGTTCGGCGGTTATGTTCGACAGATGGCTCAGCAGCGCATCGTCAGTGCCGAATCGAACCGTGCTGGTGCGCACGCGCGCCCAGACTTCTTGGCCATCGGTGTTGCGGAAGCGAAGGTCAGTCGATGACGCCGAATCATCGTGGTCTCGCGCAACACCGAGATTGATGACGGGCTCATCGCGCTCATCGTCGTCGGTCACGTCGATGAAGTCGTGGAGATTCGACGCCGCGAGATCAATCAGGTTGCCCGGATCGATCAGTTGCCGGAACGCGTCATTCGTCACCAACAACGCACCATCAGAAGTGTGGATGACCGATGGTTCGGCAGACTCTCGCACGGCGGTATCGACGCTCTCGACAAGCGCAAGCCGTTCCGACCGGGCCATCAGCATCGTCGCGACGGCTCGAAGACTCTGAAGAACCAGCACTGCATCGAAATCGTGGTCCGCCGGCGTACCGACGAGGTACGTGGGTGGGCGCGGGCCCGCCGGGCGTATGGGAACCACGAACGCACTGTCCTCATCGCCAAGCGCAGGCGCGCCGTACTTGGTCCGTAACCAGCCGAGTGGGCTCTCTGCACCCCGGAGCTGCACGGCGGTTTGTGCCGTGGTCGGAACCGACGGCAGCACCGCGGTGGCGGCGAGTTCGTCCGATGGCTGAGCGACGTGATCGACGAGGTAGACGCCGGTGCCGAGATTCGATTCCTCCCAGACGCTCAGTCGTCGCAAATCGAGCGAACCGGCGACCAGCGCCAATGCTTCCCTGAGTGTCGACGAGGTCTGCGATCCCACTTGGCTCAGCAGGCGGGACGCAACGATCGGAAAGTTGTCGGCGATTTCGACGCGGACCGACAGCGCATGTTCCAGCTCGGTCCGGTGCAGGGCTGGCGCGAGGATCGCCGCAAATCGTTCGAGCCGGTCGAGGTCCCACTGCGATGTCGCGGGACCGTCGATCCGTATGCAGCATAGAACGTCGCGGCATGGCGCAGCGGGGCGATGGGGCGACGGGATCGGTACCGCGACCAGGGTCGGCTCGAACCCATAGGTCTGCAGCTCGGCGAGAGCCGGTATCGGATAGACAGCGCCATCTGGTTCCGAGAGCGCGAACGCGGTCGGCGACCGGAGGCCTAAGGCAATTCCGAGGGGACCGTCGAGGTCGAGCCCGATGACGGTCGGTTCGTTGCCGGCGTTGTAACGGTCCGGCCGAGCGGTCCAGGTCGCGCCGCGTCGTAGCGTTTGGTCGATGGGGTCGACTCGCCGAAGCGTCAAACCATCGAAGGCCAGGTGCTCGCCGACCCTGCGCAGCGTTTGGTCGATTCCTTCGCGAGGTGACGCCGCCGCCGCCAACGTAGAACTCAGTTCGTGGAGCAGACGATCCCACGCGTTGATGCGATCGAGTTCATCGAGCTGCGCTCGTTCGTTACTCGCGTCGACCAGCTGCCCGCTCAGCGAGTAAAAGCAATCGCCGGACCGGTCAATCTCGAACCAGGCCCGCGTCCACATCGAGGTGTTGTCGGCCCGCACCAGTTGGGCGTCGAGGGAAACCGTCGACGGCCCGCTCCCGCGGATGGCATCGCGGACTTTCGTGAGGTCGGCACCTTGGAGGCGAGAGATGATGAGTTCGCCATCACATCCAATGAGACCGCCAGGAGTGGCACCGAGTTGTCGTTCAAGAGCGGCGTTCGCGTCGATGAATCGAAAGTCGGCGTCGAGCTTGAACGTCGCGACTGGCGCGCCCGTTCTCGCTTCTGCTTCCGCCTCGTCCATAGCCGATTGCCTTTACTCTCGCCCCAGTAAGCCTGCCCTATTTGGTGTATGACCATAACGGGCAGTGCTACGAGATGCGGACACCGTCGACCCGGTTTTGTCCGGACGACTACGAGCTGCGGCGCCAATCGCCGTCGCCGTAACCAATGACCAGGAAACCCGAGGGGGCTGATCGCAACAGCAGCTCGCGTCGGATCTCGCGCACCGAATCGCGTAGCGATTTTGATCGAACCGAGGCGAGCGCCGCTAGTGCGATCTGGGCGAATTCACCGGCATGGGCTGGTATCGATCGGCCGAGGGCCGAGATCACGAACGGCGCGCCGACGTGATTGACGAGGGCCGCGAACGCAGACTCGGGGGACGCGCCGCCGAGCACCCCGGTCGGAATGAGCACGACGACGGGGCCAGGCTGACCGGTTTGTTTCCCGACGAAGGCCGAGTCGATATCGGCGAGGGCGACATGATCGCCGCCGATTTCCATGAACGTCGGCCGCGGGCCCGCATCGTTGTTCGCGGCCGGGTCGTCGGCGTTGCGCGATGGGAGCCCGACATAGCTGGCCAGAGCCACGAGTACGCCATCGTTGCGGGCGGCGGCCAGCCGCCAGTCGTTCCAATTCATCGCGGGTACTGAGAGCCCGAACGCTGACTCGGCCGTGCTGTGTAAACCCGCGCTGATCGATGGGTCGACCTGTTTCGACGCGGCGATGATGGCGGCGTCGGCAAAAGGTAAAGCGTCGGCCAGGTTGGTTCGGATCGATGGTCGGAGCCCGCTGCGCCGGTCGATGCTCTTCGTCGTCCCCCAGAAGTGGCTGATGCAGACGGCCGACGTGGGGTTATCGCTGCACGACGGGCACGTTCCGTTTTGTTGGCGACTCCGGGCCCACACGTCGCAGAACGGTGTGAGGACCGATGGCTCCGGACCGGCGTAGAGCAGTTCGAGAGGCAGGTCGAAGGCGGGGTTGGTCTGCACCATCTGAAGGTCGCGCTCGCGCGAGAGGTCGCCGAGGTGTTGATCGACCGCGACGCGGAGAGCGTGGCCGTTCGCGGCGAGTTCATTGACCAATTCGACGAAGCCGCTGTGTTGTTGCGCGCCGGAGCGGTCCGCGATTGCTCGATCGAAGTCGTCGTCGTCCGTTGTCATCGCGGCGAGCGGAACATCGACTGGCGTCGCGTTTGCCTCGGCCGCTTCGATGAGTTCAACGAGCTGGCCGAGACGGGTATGCAAACTGCGCACATCGGCGACCCGGACGCCGGTCGCGCTCGCGGAGATTGCAACGTATTGGTCGACCAAGATCGACGCGGTCGCCGCGGACGTGACATCGGTGAGTGGTCGACGAACCTGGACGCGACGGTTGAGCTGCAGCTGGTTGCCGTGAAATCTCGCGGCTTCGACCGTTGGAACAACGTCGCCTGACAACACGACGCTTTCGATGATCTCGATGCCGTTGGGCGCGTAGATGATGATGCGGGCGGTCAGCGACTCTTGGGCCCCGCCCGGCGTAATCGCGAATGTCGCCGGTGCCGCGTCGACGGCGGGATCGAGCGGTAACAGTAATGGCGACTCGGCCACCAGGCCGTTGAAGACGAGTCGGACGATGAGTTTGGTCGTCGCGGCGGAATCGTTTCGGATCTTGTGGCCGAAGGCTGCGGTAACGGGCACGAGGTCGGAGCGGGAATACGACACCGCCACGAGGTGTCGAACGCCCGAGACGAACGCGGTGTCGGAGTGTTCGGTCCCGTCGATGTAGACCGAGGCATTCAACGTTCGTTCGCGGGCGACCGACGCTGGCGCTGCCTGTCGGTCCTCTTCGGGTTCGATGTCGTCGGCGCCTCGAATGTAGGAGACAGCTTCGGCGGCGATCTCCTGCGGTGGGGTGTGGCGAAGCAGGTCGACGGCGCTCGGGTGGGCTCGTAGTACGTCGCCGAATTGGCCCTTCGGCCGTTTTGCCGCCGCGAGCCGGTCGAGGAACGGCGCCCAGAGGCGATGCTCGGAGTCGTGGCTATGAAACGTGCTGGGGTTGCGCGCATGCGGCGCAAGCCGGGAGATGACGAGGGCTCGATACCACTCGGGCGGATCGAGCGTGGCGAGTTCTTCGGCAACCTCAGCCACGACCTCGCCGATCATCTCTCGCGGCAGGTCAGGCGCGAGGTGCGCGAGGCGCGAGAAGTGCGGTTCGAAGTTTGTCTCATCGAGGGCGAGACCGACCCAATCACGCGACAGCGATGACAGTCGGGTTGTCGCAACGGCGAGGATCGACCGCGCCGACTCTGCGTCGAGGTCGCGAGGGTCGACGTCGTCCATGAAGTCGAGCGCAAACCGATCGTCCATCAGCGGCGCGAGGCGGGCCCTCGACGCGATGAGGTTGTGGCCGGTCTCGCTGAAAGACAACCGTTCGAGCAACGCCTGACCGGCAAGGCGTTCGTTGTAATAGCCAGCGCGGGCAATGTCGACGTCGAGCTGGGTGACCGAGCTGATCGGTCCCATGTAGTGGTGGGTGAGGTCGAAGTAGCGGGTCGAGAGACCGCCAAATGTCGCTTCCCAGAGCGGAACCCACGGCGGCAGCTGGTCATTGCCGATGCGGCCGTAGTCCCACGCCAAGTCGAGCACGTTCTGCACGGCCCAATTGGGGATCAGTCGGGCAAGGTGGGGGAGCAGGCTTGGCTCGGGCGCCAGCGGCCTTGGCGCGGACTTGCTGCCGAAGAGGGCAAACGGCAGCTGTCGAATGTTGGGCGCGGCCGCATCTCTCGACGTGTCTCTCACCGCGTCGGGGCCATGGTCGTCGTCGGTCTCCCGATTGCGGCCCTCTGCTGGCTCCCGTGCGCCGTCGACTGTCTGGCTGGTCACGATCGACCGATGATCGGCGAAGTCACGATGCGGATAGTAGTCGTGCTCACCGCACCGGGGCCGTTCTGGCGGCTGTCGATGGATGAGGTCGCGGCACTGGTTGGGCGCGCCATCGCCGAAACTGTCACACCCCTGATGGATGATTAAGGCCATGAAAATCGTGATGTTCGCCGATCTTCACCTTGAGCGGCAGTTCGCTTGGGCCGACGGCCCAGCCGCGGTCGCTCGCCGTTCCGCCATCCGTCGATCGCTGGTTCGCACGATCGAACTAGCGGTGACCGAGCAGGCCGACGCCATCTTCTGCGCCGGCGATCTGTACGAGAACGAGTTCTTTTCGCCCGATACGGCCAATTTTGTGGCCGAAACGTTCGATTGTGGCATTCCGACCTTCCTCGCTCCGGGTAACCACGACTACTTCTCGCCGCGCAGCATGTATGCCACGACTTGTTGGCCCGACAACGTGCATGTCTTTACTGACGCGTCGTTTCGTCCGGCCGAGTTAGCGCCCGGCTGCACGGTGTGGGGGGCCAGCCACACGGCGCCGACCGGAACCGAGGGGTTCTTCGAACGGTTTTCCGGCGTTGGTCGCGATGGACTGAATCTGGCGCTGTTCCACGGTTCGGAATCGCACGGTTTCCATTCGCAGGGCACCGAGAAGGTCGCACATGCGCCATTCCGGGCCGATCAGGTTGCTTCGGCGGGCTTCGATTATGCGTTCGTGGGGCACTACCACAGCCCGGTTGCTGACGCTCTCCACTGCTACCCCGGAAATCCCGACCCGCTCGAGTTCGGCGAGGCCGGCGATCGGGGCGCGGTCGTTGCCTCTATCTCTGACGCTGGCGCCGTCGACGTCGAGGTCCGAAACGTGGCGACCACGCTGTGTTCAAACACCGAGCTCGATGTTTCGTCGTGTCGCAGCTCGACCGAGATCGAAACCGCCGTCGCTGACGTTTTGGCCGATGCCGAGGGTTTTGTGCGCCTCGACCTTGTCGGCGAGCTGGCGCTCGATGTCGATTTCGACCGATCGCAGCGCGAAGCCCTCTACGGGCACGGTCGCCACCTCGAGTCGCTCTTGATTCGCGACAGTTCACTTCGTCGGGCCTACGACCTCGATGCCATTCGGCACGAAGATGCATCGATTCGGGCCGAGTTCTTGCGCCAGGTCGAATACAGCGACCTGCCCGAAGACGACAAGCAGCTGGTGATCGAACTTGGCCTGCGAGCGTTCGATGACCGTCGCGATCTGGAGGTTGCGTCATGAAGATCCGCTCGGTTCGCGCTCACCCTTTTGGCCCTGTCGCCGACGACGAGCTGTCGTTCGGGTCCGGGTTCACCGTCGTTCACGGTCCCAATGAAAGCGGCAAGTCGAGCTGGCACGCCGCGACCACCACTGCGCTGACCGGTCAGCGCAAAGGCCGGGCCCGGAAGGCCGAGAAACTGTTCGCCGATCGGCATCGTCCGTGGCAGCACGACGGCTGGGCGGTGTCCTGCGTACTCGACCTCGACGACGGCCGGTCGGTGCGTCTGCTCCACAACTTGGCCCGAGGCACGGCAAAGGCGATCGATGATGTCACCGGTGCCAACATCACCGACGAGTTCGATAACGCGGGCAGCGTCGATGCCGCCCAGCTCATCGGGCTCGACCGCGACACGTTGCCACTTGTTGCATCCGTTCGTCAGGCCGAGATTCTCCAACTTGCAGCCGCCGCGGCCAGCGACGACAACGTCAGTGCGCTGCGTGGGTTCCTTCAGCAGTCCGTCTCCAGCCGCGCCGCGACCGACAGTACGGCCGAAGTCGCCCTCGACCGGTTGGCGCGGTTTGCCGCCGAAGCGATCGGCACCGAGAAGCGGGGTTCGGCCAAACCACTCCGTCTCGCGCGCGAAGCCGTCGAGGCGGCCGACGCCGCCGTCACTGCAAGTTCCAGTGCGTGGGATGCGCATCATTCGATGCAGGTTGAACTCGACGAAGTCGAATCCCAAAGCCAGTTGATCGCGCAACGGATTCTGCACGCTCGGCTGGCAGAGGCCGAACAGTCAGTGGCTGACGCCGAAGTCGAACTTGCCGCCGCCCGTTCGCTCGAGGTGCAGGCAACATCGCCGGCTGCCAGTGTGGCTGAAGCGGCGGAGCTCGATGCCGTGCGCGAAGCGCTGCTTATCTATGAACGGCAGCCCCTTGCCGTCGGAAGTGTGCGCCCGTCGCGGGTTGTTCGTCGATCCGGGGGGGCCGATGCTGCCTCCACGGCGGGAGAGCCGGCCGATGAACAAACGATTGGCGAGTTGCGATCTCAGCTTGTCGCGCTGCCGGCTTCGCCCAGCGGCGACGTCGAGCCGCGACGCGCGATTGTCGAGTTGTCCGGTGCGGTCCGGTCCGCATCAGCAGCGCTCGCCGCCCACGTCGATGCCCGTCCTGGCACCAGCGGCGACTCCGCTGCCGGGCAGCACAACCCCGATCAGCTCCGCTCATTCGCGACGGAGCTTGCCGCCGAACTTCCACCAGCTCCCTCGGAGTTCGCCCACCAGAGCGCCGAGCTCGATGGTTCATTCGATGCGACCGCAGGGTCAGGTCGATCGTCGATGGCTCGATTGTTCGTCACCGCGGGTTTGTTGCTGTGCTTCGGTGCGCTCGCCGCGACGATCATCGGATCGTTGTCCACGGCCGCGATCGCGCTGTTTGCTGTTGGCGCCGTGCTCGCCATCGCGGGCGGGTTCGTGCTGTCGCAGCCGCACCGGCCATCGGCCGAAGTCATCGCGGCACGCGCTGATCACGATGCAGAGCTGCGGCTTGTGGCCGCCGCTCGCGACGATGCGCTCACCCGCCGGTCCCAGCTCGTTGCTGAACTCTCGGATCGCCACTTACCTGCCGACCCCGAGGCCTTGCGGTCCTTGGCCACACAGGCCGACCGTGTCGCTGTCGAGGCCGATGCGCTGGCCGTATGGAATCAACGTCGGCGACACCTTGCTGCGCAGACCGATGAAACTGTCCAGCATCTGGCCGAGCAGCTGTTGGTCGCCGGTGTCGGCGCGCTCGACGCCGGCCACCCGCTCGACGCGACGACCGTTGGTGCGGCGGCCGACCAGTACGTCGCAGACTGTCAGCGCCGCAGCGCCCAAGCCCGGCGGGCGGCTAGTCGCCCTGGTCTTGAGGCTCGATTGCAATCGCTCATCGAGGCCGAAGAGCGCCAGGTCGCCGCGCGCCAGCAGCAGCGTGCGGCCGAGTCGGCGCTTCGCACGGCGGCCCTGGCGGTGTCCCTCGGTGGCCCTGAAGCCGCCATCAGCGATGTCGCGGGTCAGGCGCGCAACTGGCTACATGCGCAGAAGCAAGGTCTTGTGGCCGCCCAGCAAGCCCGGCAGGCGGCAGCGCGACTCGACGGTCTGCTCGCCGGGCGGACGATCGCCGAACTTGCGCAGGCGGTCGATATCGCCCGGTCGCAGCTCGATGAGCATCGTCAACGCATCGGCGCTCACGGCCTGTCGAGCGCTCGGACACCGCCGGGTGGCACATCCGACCTACGTCGGCTCGAGTCGCAGGCCGCGATTCACACCGATCGGGCCAGTGAACTTCGGGGTCGCCTCGCCGAGGCGGCTTCGGCCCTTGTACCCCGGGCCGAGGTGCTCGAACATCAGCAGCGAGCCGGTACCGAGTACGAACGGCTCCAGCGTCTCGACGGTCTGGTTCGTCACGCCACCGCCTTTCTCGAACAAGCTCGCGAACATCTCCATCGCGACATTGCGCCCGGCATTGCCGAGGCCACGAAACATCGTCTCGCAACCGTGAGCGCTGGTCGTTACAAGGAGATTCGCGTCAATCCCGATGACTTGTCGGTCCAGGTGCAATTGCCTGACGGCGGTTGGCGCCTCGCCGAGCGGTTGTCGCACGGTACGGCTGAGCAGGTCTACCTCCTGGTCCGGGCGGCGATCGCCGAGATCGTGGCTCCCGATGTCGAGTCTTGTCCGCTGATTCTCGACGACGTCACCGTGCATGCGGATCACGAGCGCACGATCGCAATGCTCGAAACGCTCGAAGAGCTCAGCGTCGATCGACAGGTCATCCTTTTCTCACAAGAACTCGACGTCATCGAGTGGGCCGAACATGCTGGGGTCGGGATCGTGCGCCTGCCTGCTGCGTAACGAGCGGCCGGCAGCACAACAAACGAACTCGGCAATCGCTAACGTCGACTCGTGTTTACGCTCCGTCGGCTCCTTGTCATCGTTGCCGCTACCTGTCTGGTGACCGTCGCAGGCTGTAGCACGCGCTCGGTCAGCGAAATAAAGCCGCGACCGACGACCGACGGAACTGGCGCTGTCGAGACCGCGGCCGCTGGCGACGATGGATCCGCGAGTCCTTGTTACTCAACGACGCTTGACGTCAGTACCGGCGAAGCCCCGGTGCCATGTTCGCTGCCCCACACAGCCGAAATCGTGGCCACGGTCCGTCCGAGCACAACTGGTGCGGGGTTCCCTGGCGAGGCCGAACTGCTCAGTCAGGGCACCGAAGAATGTGCCGACGCCTTTCGCGATATTGCAGGCGTTGCGATCGAAACCGCAATCCCGTCACTCGTCGTTGTCTTCCCGGACGACTCCGGTTGGAGTGACGGCAATCGCACGATCGCCTGCGTCCTCGAATACCCGCGGGCCCTGAGCGAGACTCTTGCCGACATCGACCCCCGGAGAGCACTCGGGCTCGCCTCGTTCTACGGCCTTGAAACCGGCGATTGTCTGCGGTCACTTAATCAAACTGATGGTGGTCTGGTGCTGGTGGGCTGCGATGCGGTTCACACCATCGAGGTGTACGAGGTGCTGTCGATCGACGATGCGGCCTACCCCGGCGACCAAGAGCTCGATAGCCAGGCCCTCGAGCACTGCTTTGCCGAATACGAGGAGCTGTACGGGGTCGCAGCATCGGTCGACGATGCGCCATTTGACTATCTCGTGCCGACCGAGCAGTCCTGGACCGAGTACGGCGATCGATCGATCGTGTGCCTCGCCGCCGTCAGCGCCGGCGCCTGAGTCCCATCGGCGGGTGTACGGCTCCGCGGAGCCGTCGTGATCCTCCGATCGAAGTATCAGCCGACCGGCCGATTGTTGTCGCTACCGTCCCACTATGACTAGCGACGGCATTCTCTCGGGACCCCTCGACGCCGATGGTCCCCAACGACGTGGCCCAACCCGCCGCGACTTCTTCGTGACAAATGGTGCGGTGCTCACGCACCGAGGTTCCGGCGTCACCGGCACCGTCGTGAAGTTCACCGAGGGTGCCCAGGTCGTGTTGCGCGACAGCGCTGGTCGCGACCACACGTTGCGAACGACCGAAGGTCTGTTCACTCATGACGGCGACGTCGTGTCGCTCCGGGCCCCTCGCCGCGTCGCAGCTGTCGCGCCGACAGCCCCGACCAAATCGGGTTCGGTCGCCGGTGACACGCCCGCCCGGGTTGCGCGCGCCAGCCGAATCTATGTCGAGGGCATCCACGACGCCGAGCTGATCGAACGAATCTGGGGTGACGACCTTCGCTACGAAGGCGTCGTTGTCGAACAACTCGAAGGTGCCGACGACCTCAGCATGCATGTCCGAACCTTCGGACCCCGTGCCGGTCGTCGTCTGGGCATCCTCCTCGACCACCTGGTCGAGGGGTCGAAAGAGACCCGCATCGCGAACGAGATCAACGACCCGAACGTGCTGATCGTCGGTCACCCATACGTCGACATCTGGCAGGCGATCAAACCGCAGGCGATCGGTATCGATGCCTGGCCCGACGTCCCGATGGGCCAACCGTGGAAGGAAGGCATCCTCGAACAGCTGAATGTCACGATTCACCCGGCCCAGTTTTGGAAACAGGTGCTTAGCAGCGTCGATTCGTGGACCGACCTCGAAACGCCGCTCGTTACCTCGGTCGAACAACTCATCGACTTCGTTACGGTCGAGGCATAGCCTCAGGGGCCGCGCGGGTACGTGCAAGCGCTCACTACGACAAGTTCCTTTTTCGCCTCGTTCCTCGGCGAATGGCGCCCTCTCTTGTCTGGTCGCCTGCCAGCAGGGCTCGTTCCTCGCCCTACCGGCGCAGCTCCTTAGCAGTCTGCGGTCGCCAGACGCGAGCCACGATGCCGAACGATCTAGCCGCTGGCCCGCTCGACGGCCGTCGCAGCCTGCTCCCACTGGGTCGCAAGCTTGGCTGCCGCATCCTTCGCCATGTCGTGTTCTCGGGCCAGTTCCTTGACCTGGTCGCCCTGCTCATAGATCGCCGGGTCCGCCAGTTTCGCCTGTAACTCGGCGACCTTGTTCTCGGCCGTCTGCCACTTCTTCTCGACAGCTCGCAGCTGCCTACGGAGCTCCTTCACCTGGTGGTGATTGTTGCCGCCGGCACCACCCTTCGAGTCGCCACCCTTCTTCTTCCCGCCGCCGGCCGGTGCGCTTGGGTCACTCCCGGATCGGCCAGCATCATTCGCCGCTCGCTTGCCCTTCTTCGAACCGCCGCCGTTCTTCGACGACCGGTTGTCAGCGGCGCGGGTCTTGGGAGCGGGTGGAGTATTCGCGGCATTCGCAGGTGTCAATACTCGCTCGTCGACGCCTTCGTACCAGACCGCCTTCCCATCGCGCACGTCGACGAGTGCGTCAGCAACGCCACGAATCAAATGGCGGTCGTGCGTGACCAGAATGACGGTTCCGGGGTAGGCCTGCAGCGCATCTTCGAGAAGGTCGCATGAGGGCAGGTCGAGGTGGTTGGTCGGTTCGTCGAGCACCAGCAGGTTTACGGGGTGCACCATTGTCTTGGCGAGTGCCAAGCGGGTGCGCTCGCCGCCGGAGAGGTCGCCGATGAGGCGATCCGCTCCATCGCCGCTAAAGCCGAAGCTGCCGAGAATGGTTCGAAGATTGCGGGTGCCGACATCGCCGACAGTTGCGAGCAGTTCTTGAAACCCTGAGCGGTTGATGTCGAGGACTTCGGCCTGGTGCTGTTCAAAGCGGGCCGTGTCGACGTTGTGGCCAATCGTGATCGTTCCGGCGATCGGCGCAAGCTCGCCGAGCAGCGACCGGACAAGGGTCGTCTTGCCAGCTCCGTTCGGTCCGACAAGCGCGACTTTCCGGCCCCGCTCGATCACCAGGTTCACATGCTCAAGAATCGCTTCGCCGTCGTAGCCGACACTTGCGTTGTCGAACTCGACGACGACTCGCGCAGACCGGCGCGGCTCGGGGAACGCGAACTTCGCCGCGAGTTCCTTCTGCGTCGGCACGACGATGCGATCGAGTTTCTCAAGCGTCTTGATACGGCTCTGCACCTGCCGAGCCTTCGTGGCCTTGTAACGAAATCGGTCGATGAATTTCTCGACATCGGCGACCTTCTTGGCTTGGTTAGAGGCCGCCGCCACGACCGCCGCAAGGCGTTCTTCTCGTTGCACGACGAACTCGGCGAACCCGCCGATGTACTCCGATGCCGTGCCGTTCGCCAGCTCCATGACCCGCTCGGCCACTGCGTCGATGAAGTCGCGGTCGTGCGACACGAACAACAATGCACCCGGCCAGTTCGCGAGGTGCTGTTCCAGCCACGCGACGCTGTCGACGTCGAGGTGGTTGGTGGGCTCATCGAGGATGAGGACATCGGGGGCAGCCACGAGCAGGCGGGCGAGCGCGGCCCGCATGCGCCAGCCACCGGAGAGTTCACTCAGCGGCTGTTTGGCTGCGGTTGCCGTGAAACCCAAGCCCGCGAGTACTCGGTAGGCCTCGGCCTCAGCCGCGTAACCACCCATCTGTTCGAACCGGCTCTGCACTTCGCCGTAGTCGTTCAGCGCTCGCTCGTGCTCGGCACCCTTCGCCGTCGCGATGAGGTGTTCAAGTTCCGTGATGCGGCTGGCGAGTTCCTGCACATGTTCCTGCCCGGCCATCGCTTCCTCGATGACGGTGCCCGACGGTGAATCAGCGAGATCCTGGGGCAGGTACCCAATACGTTCGGTCTTCGGCATGTGGACTTGGCCGTTGTCAGGTTCCTGCATGCCGACCAGGATCTCGATCAAGGTCGTTTTGCCCGCTCCGTTGCCGCCGACGAGGGCGATTCGGCGCCCGGGTCGAAGTTCGAACGTGACGTTCCGAAAGAGCTCGCGCCCACCGAACTCTTTGGATAATCCCGACGCGGTCAGCACGGCGGATCAGGGTACCGTTGCGCGTATTGGCCGCAGCGAAAGACGAGTCAACGAACGAGCGGAACGGAGCGGTCTTGGCGGTAGCGACCGACGAGCAGGACGGCGGAACGAAGATCGAAGCGCCTGACCGCCCGCGCCTGCGCGGTTGGTCGCACGTCGTCGCCGCCGTTGCCGCGATCGCGATCGCCCCGGTGCTGATCGCCTTCGCCTCGCCAGGCGCTGGTCGTGTCGTCGCTGCGATCTATGGGTGCGGGGTCATCGGTGTGTTTCTTGTCAGCGGTATCTATCACCGCTTGGCATGGACCACGCGATTTCAAGGTCTCTTCCGCCGCCTCGATCATTCGATGATCTTCGTGTTCATCGCGGCGACCTACACCCCGTTTGCCGCGTTCGCACTCGACGGCGCCGCCTCGACGTTTCTGCTGTGGTTTGTGTGGGTCGGCGCGCTGATCGGCATCTCGATCCGGCTGTTCTGGCTCTCGGCGCCTCGCTGGGTCACGATCGCCCCGTACCTTGTCGTTGGCTGGTGTGCATTGTTGGTCGTCGACGACATCTGGCGAGGCGTTGGCCAAACTGGGTTCTTGCTCGTTGTGATCGGGGGAGCCCTCTACACGCTGGGCGCTCTCGTCTACGCCGGACGTCGACCAAATCCGGTGCCGGAATGGTTCGGCTACCACGAGGTCTTCCATGCGCTGGTCGTCGGCGCCGTTGCCGTGCACTACGTTGCCGTCGCCTTCTTCGCGCTGCCGCTCGCGTCAACCTGAAACGCCCGCTGAAGCCACCGCAACTTGGCACTCGAACCCATTCGACAAAAGGCGACCTGGTCAGTCATAATTCACCTGACCGTACAAAGGAGCCAAAATGGCGAACAGTGAGTGGGGATTCGAGACCCGCCAGATCCACGCAGGGCAGGTGCCCGACACCGATACGGGTGCTCGATCCGTTCCCATCTACCAGACGACGTCGTTCGTCTTTCGCGATACCGAGCATGCGGCGAACCTCTTCGCGCTTGCCGAGATGGGCAATATCTACACACGCATTATGAACCCGACGCAGGGGGTGCTCGAAGCTCGTCTGTCGGCGCTCGAAGGTGGCACCGAAACGGCCGTCGGCATTCCCGGTGCGCTCGCCGTGGCCTCCGGCCAGGCGGCCGAGACGATTGCGTTGCTGAACCTGGCCGAGGTCGGCGATCACATCGTGGCGTCGCCATCGCTCTATGGCGGCACGTTCAACTTGCTGCACTACACACTGCCAAAGATGGGAATTGAGGTCTCGTTTGTCGAGGATCCCGACAACCTCGACCAGTGGCGTGCTGCAGCCCGCGACAATACGAAGGCGTTCTACGGCGAAACGGTGGGCAACCCGAAGAACGACTGCCTCGATATCGAAGGCGTGTCGGCGGTTGCCCACGAGGTCGGCGTTCCGCTCGTTGTGGATAACACGGTCCCGACGCCGTACCTGATCAATCCGTTGAAGTGGGGCGCCGACATCGTCGTTCACTCGATGACAAAGTTCATCGGCGGCCACGGCAACTCGATCGGCGGCGTCATCGTCGACGGCGGCAGCTTCGACTTCGGCGCAAGCGGCCGCTTCCCGAACTTCACCGAACCCGACCCGAGCTACCACGGCCTGGCCTACTGGCCGGCTCTTGGTCATGGCAGCTTCATCATCAAGGCCCGGGTGCAGCTCTTGCGCGATGTCGGCGCTGCGATCTCACCGCAGAACGCCTACTACATCCTTCAAGGGATCGAGACGCTGAGCCTGCGCATGGAGCGCCATGTCGCGAACGCCAAAGCAGTCGCCGAATACCTCGAAGGTCACGACATGGTCGAGGCGGTGCAGTACGGCGGTCTCAGCTCGAGCCCGTGGCACGAGCGGATGGCGAAGTACACCGAGGGCCGCGGATTCTGCTCGGTCCCCGCATTCGTCATCAAAGGCGGCAAGGAGGCCGGCGAGCGGTTCGTCAACGCCACCGAGTTGCACAGTCACGTCGCAAACATCGGTGACGTTCGCAGCCTTGTCATCCATCCGGCTTCGACGACCCATAGCCAGCTCAGCGAAGAGGAGCAGCTGAAATCGGGTGTGCATCCCGGGCTGATCCGGCTGTCGGTCGGCATCGAGACCATCGATGACATCATCGCCGACCTCGACACGGGCTTCGCTGCGGTCTGACCCGCTCACCTAAGGACCCGCGCCGGTAGGTGCAAGCGCTCACTACGACAAGTTCCTTTTTCGCCTCGTTCCTCGGCGAATAGCGCGCTCTGTTGTTTGGTCGCCTTGCCAGCAGGACTCGTTCCTCGCCCTACCGGCGCAGCTCCTAAAGGTGGGCCTTGAGAACGGCGAGCACCTGATCGGCAAGCTCGGTGCGACAGACCAGGAGATCCGGCAGGTACGGGTCGGCATTGTTGTACACGAGGGGTGAGCCATCGATTCGCGACGTGTGCAGACCCGCGGCTCGAGCAACTGCGACCGGGGCGCATGAGTCCCATTCGAACTGGCCACCGGTGTGGGCGTAGACATCGGCGACGCCTTGCACAACGGCCATAGCCTTCGCTCCGGCGGACCCCATTGGCACCATTTCGGCATCGAGGTGTTCGGTGAGAATGTCGGCCGATGGCCCGGGCCGAGTGCGGCTGGCGACGAACCGCAACTTGCCGGTCGAATTCGCGGGCACGACGGGAATGTCGGCAGTCGACAACGTGACGCCTTGGGCTGGAAGTGCCACGGCGCCAGCGGTTGGCTGGCCAGCGACGACGAGGGCAACGTGGACGGCCCAGTCGGTGCGAGGTACCTCGCTGAACTCACGGGTGCCGTCGACGGGGTCGACGATCCAGATGCGATCGGCGTTCAGTCGGACCGTGTCGTCCTTGCCTTCTTCCGACAGCACCGCATCGTCGGGAACAAGCCGGGTCAACTCGGCCATCAGGAAGTCGTGAGACCGTTGATCGCCCGTGTCCTTCAAGACTTTGGCGTCCGCGCCGATGGATGTGAGTTCAGAGCGGATTTCGAGAAGAAGTTCACCTGCTCGCGTCGCTAGATCGGCCGCAAGAACGTGGTCGTCACGCATGGAAGGAGACGGTACCGTCAATGGTTGATTCCTCATCGGGCCCCTTACGAGATTTCGGGGAAATCACATCAACGGAAAGTCGTGTTACATGACGGTTACTGCCGGATTTGAGTTGAGCCACCTGGCTGCGCTTGAGGCGGAGTCCATGCACATCATTCGCGAAGTTGCGGCCGAGTTCGAAAACCCGGTCATGTTGTGCTCAGGCGGCAAGGACTCGTTGTTGATGTTGCACCTTGCTCGCAAGGCGTTCTGGCCGGCGCGTATTCCGTTCCCGATCATGCACGTCGACACGGGCCACAACTTCCCCGAGGTCATCGCATTCCGCGATCGGATCACCGAGGACTACGGCTGTCGCCTCATCGTCGCTCTCGTGCAGGACTCGATCGATAGCGGCCGAGTCAAAGAGGTCGGCGGTCCGAACGCGCCACGCAACCAGCTGCAGACCACCACGCTGCTCGACGCAATTGAAGAGAACGGCTTCGACGCCATCTTCGGGGGCGGTCGGCGCGACGAAGAAAAGGCCCGAGCGAAAGAGCGCGTGTATTCATTCCGAGACGACTTCGGCCAATGGGACCCCAAGAACCAACGCCCGGAGTTGTGGAACCTCTACAACAGTCGCATCCGGAAGGGCGAGCAGATCCGCGTCTTCCCGATTTCGAACTGGACCGAGCTCGACGTTTGGCAGTACATCGCCGACGAACAGGTCGAGTTGCCATCGATTTATTACGCACATAAACGGCTTGTCGTCCGGCGTGACGACATGTTGTATGCCGTCAGTGACCTGATCGAGCCCGCCGAGGGCGAAGAAGTGATCGAAGCAATGGTTCGGTATCGCACGCTTGGCGATGCCAACAGCACCGGTGCGGTTGAGAGTTCGGCCGACACGATTGAGAAGATCGTCGAAGAGGTTGCCGCGACTCGGATCACCGAACGAGGTGCGACCCGCGGCGACGATCGAGTCTCGGAAGCAGCGATGGAAGACCGTAAGAAAGAGGGCTACTTCTAATGGAACTACTTCGCTTTGCGACCGCAGGTTCGGTCGACGACGGCAAGTCGACGCTGATCGGCCGCCTGCTCTACGACTCGAAATCCATCTTTGAAGATCAGCTCGAGGCCGTCGAGGCGACCTCGATCAAGATGGGCACGGAGCACACAAACCTCGCGCTGCTCACCGACGGCCTGCGCGCCGAACGCGAGCAAGGCATCACTATCGACGTGGCGTATCGCTACTTCGCGACGCCGAAGCGCAAGTTCATCATCGGCGACACGCCCGGTCACGTGCAGTACACGCGCAACATGGTCACCGGCGCCTCGACCGCCAACCTCGCGCTCATCCTTGTCGATGCTCGCAAGGGCATCGTCGAGCAGTCACGTCGGCACTCATTCCTGTCGTCATTGCTTCGCATTCCCCACCTCGTGGTGTGCGTGAACAAGATGGACCTCGTCGACTACGACGAAGCCGTCTTCGAGAAATTGAAGAAAGAGTTCCGCGACTTCGCGATGAAACTCGACATCTCCGACCTCGCGTTCATCCCGGTGTCGGCCCTTCATGGCGACAACGTCGTCGAGCGTTCGATGAACATGCCGTGGTACGAGGGCTCGCCGCTGCTGCACCATCTCGAAGAGGTGCACATCGCCTCGGACCGCAACTTGCGCGATGCCCGGTTCCCGGTGCAATACGTGATCCGTCCTCAGAGCGAAGAGTTCCACGACTACCGCGGCTACGCCGGCACGATCGCTGGTGGTGTCTTCCGGGTTGGCGACAAGGTCCGGTTGCTGCCGAGCGGCTTCGAGACGACGATCGCGTCGATCGAAACCGCCGACGGACAAATCAACGAGGCGTTCGCCCCGATGGCCGTGACCCTCCGGCTCGCTGAAGAGTTCGACCTCTCCCGTGGCGACATGATCTGTCGTCCGAACAACCAGCCCGAAGTCGGCCAAGACATCGACGCCATGGTGTGCTGGATGACCGAAGAAAGTCGCCTGGCGCCGCGCATGAAACTCGGGATCAAGCACACGACTCGAAATGCCCGAGCCATGATCACCGACATGCAGTACCGCCTCGATATCAACACGCTGAGCCGCGATCACGAGGCTGAGGATCTCGGCCTCAATGAGATCGGCCGGCTCACCCTGCGCACGACGCAGCCGTTGTTCTTCGACGAGTACCGCCAGAACCGTCTGACCGGCAGTTTCATCCTGATCGACGAAGACACAAACAACACCGTTGGCGCGGGCATGATCATTGGCCCGAAGGGCTGACCGGTACCTGTGGCCGACACCGATAGCGCTGCTCAGGGCGCCAGTGCCAACGTCGTCTGGCATCCGTCAGAACTACCCCGCTCCGATCGCTGGTCGATGCTCGATATGCGAGGCGCCACCGTCTGGTTTACCGGGCTTTCCGGGTCGGGGAAATCAACCGTCGCATCGAAGGTCGAACATCTCCTGCTGGCTCGCAAACGGCCGGCCTACATGCTCGACGGCGACAACCTGCGCCACGGTTTGAACGGCGACCTGGGCTTCAGCGCCGAGGATCGGACCGAGAATGTGCGCCGAGTGTCCGAGGTTGCGCGGTTGTTCGCCGATGCTGGGGTCGTGTCGCTCGTGCCGCTGATCAGCCCGTACCGGGCCGATCGCGATCGGGCCCGGGCTGCGCACGACCTGGCTGAACTGAGCTTCGTCGAGGTGTTTGTCAACACCCCGATCGAGATCTGCGAGCAGCGCGATCCGAAGGGCCTCTACAAGATGGCTCGCGCTGGCGAGATCAAGGGATTCACCGGTATCGACGATCCGTACGAAGCGCCGCTGAACCCTGAAGTCATCGTGACGCCGGACCACGGCGATGCCGATGCGCTCGCACAGCTGGTCATCGACGCGTTGGTCGAACGCAACATCTTGTAGCCGCTGCTGGCCGGTAGCGGCGGCTACCGGTCGGTGAGGACGGCCCGTTCGATCGCGGTGGCTACCGGTCGGTGAGGACGGCCCGTTCGATCGCGGTGGCTTGGGCTGCGAGTTCGAGGTGATCGTCGAGTGGTTCGAGTGATGGCGGTTCGTCGTACCGGTGGGCGAGCGCCCATGCGATGACCTTGTCGGCGAGCCATGGGTTCTTCGGCAGCAACGGGCCGTGGAGGTACGTGCCGATCACTCGATTGGTCACCGCGCCTTCCTGGGCATCGGTGCCGTTGTTGCCATGGCCTGAGACGACGTGGCCGAGCGCGGTGGTGTCGGTGCCGAGATGGGTGCGCCCGGCATGGTTCTCGTAGCCGATGACCTGTTTGACCTCACCGTCGAGGAACGCGTCGATGTGGAGGTCGCCGATCAGTCGGGTGGCTCCAGCGGTGGTTTCGAGATCGAGCAGGCCGACGCCGGGCAATCGAGTTCCGTCGACGGCCTCGTACCATCGGCCGGCGAGTTGGATCCCGCCGCAGACGTACAGCTGGGCAGCGCCGTCGGCGGCTGCGCTGCGGAGCGCATCGCCTTTGTCGTTCGCAAGGTCCTGGGCGACCATCGCCTGGTCGCGGTCTTGGCCACCGCCGAGGTAGTACAAATCGTGAGCGGCTGGATCGATGATGTCGCCAGCTTCGACCTCGGTGACCTCAAGCTCCATCGAGCGCCACCGAAGCCGTTGGCGTAGCACCGCGATGTTTCCGCGGTCGGCATAGATGTTCATGTCGTTCGGGTACAGATGGCAGAGCCGGACCGTTGGTGTCGACGTCACTGTTCGTTGCTCCAAAACGCACTCGTGATACCCCGCTCGGTCAGGACCGAACGAAGATCGAGCAGTGCCGTGTAGGTCGGGAGCACGTACAACGTCGAGTCGGCAGGCACATTGGCAACGGCAGCATCGAGTGCGGTGGCGGGGTCGTTGATCACGGTGAGCCGGTCGGTGTCGAGACCGGCGTAATGGAACCGCAGCGCGAGATCGCCGGCTCGGTCACCGGCAACCGTGAGCCGGTCGAGGCGTCCGAGCAGCTGTTCGTAGTCGACATCCCAGATCCACGAGACGTCACGGCCGTCTGCGGTGCGGTCGTTCAACAGCGCGAGCACGTGAAGCGGACGGTCGTCGAGCAGCACCGTGCGTACGTTCTCGTTCACCCCGGCCGGGTTCTTCGCGAGCAATACGAGGACGTCACGGTCGGCGACCCGTACCTTCTCGGCCCGTCCGAAAGCGGGAGCGGTCGCTGCCAGCGAGGGCGCAACGGCGGCCGGGTCGAGCCCGAGCGCATGCGCCGTCGCCAGAGCGGCCGCGGCGTTGTACGCGTTGTGCAGGCCGGGTAGCTGGAGCGAGGAGGAGACCTCGGCGCCCTCGGGCAATCGAAACGCGACCGTTTGGCCCACGACACCATCGAGGTCGACCTTGGTCGCGGCGATATGTGGCGTCGGTCGGGTGCTGTCGCCATTCGGGCAGTGCCACCGGCCAAAGTGGCCGATCGTGGTGCCGTTGTACTCCAACTCGTGATCGCAGATTCGACAGCGGGTTGAGTCTGCCGCATGGGCTAGATCTCCGCGCAAGACGTCGTCGTCGTCGACACCGAAGAAGATGGTGTTCGCTCGATTGGTGCCGAGCGACGCAACCGCAGGATCGTCGGCGTTCAGCACCAAGGTCACCGACGGGTCGAGCGATTCGATCATCGTCTCCCACAGACCCACCAGAGATTCGAGCTCGCCGTATCGGTCGAGCTGGTCCCGGAACAAATTCATCAGTGTGATGACTCGCGGCTGCAGTTGCGCAACGGTTGCCGGCAATGCCGCTTCGTCGACCTCGAAGATGCCGAGATCTGGACGCGGTCGTTGTCGGTCCGCGGCGAGGAGGGTGGAGGTGACGCCGCGTAACAGGTTCGCTCCAGCGGTATTCGCTACCACCGTGTGCCCGCCAGATTCGGCGAGGCCAACGATGAGACGAGCCGTTGTCGTCTTGCCGTTCGTCGCCGAGATGATTGCTGACCCATGTTCGATGTCGGCGGCGAGTTCGGCGGCCGCATTGGGTCGAAGCCGCAGGAGCACCATGCCCGGAAGGCTCGTTCCACCGCCGCGCCCCGCCCGGCGGGAGACCACGCCTGCTGATCTGGCTACGAACTCAGAGACCCGACGCACGGACCGAAGGGTATACCGACGGCTACAAGGGTCGTGGCGCTGTTATCGTCGTCACCGACCTACATAGGACTTCAGCCGGTAGGACGCTGTACGAAGTTCCGAACCAGGATGATCGCAAGGGCCCCACCCGCCGCGAAGCGCCTACTGGTTCGGCCCCCAACGCGGGCGCAGGTGACTGCTTTTGGGGCGCACAGAGAGGACACACTTGTGCTATTCGGGCGAGAACAAAACGGAACTTCCACGTCGGTAGTGACGAAGTCGGTGATGGCCGCGTTGGTCGCGTTAAGCGCAGCCTTAGCTGTTGTCGCATTGACGAGCGATACGTCGGCGGCAAGTGCTGAACCCCGGCAGGTGATCGACGGCACGAACGTCGCCCCCGGTGAATACCCACACCTCGTGGCGGTCCGATTTGCAGCAAGCGGCGAAACCGAATGTGGCGGCGTGCTGATCGATCATGACTGGGTGCTCACGGCCGCCCACTGCCTCATTGGTCAAACGCCGCAGGACATGACGATCGCTCTGGGGTCGCCCGACGAACGGTCGTTCGTGCAGAACATCGCGGTGTCGGCCATCGTCCGTCATGCCGGCTTCAATGAGGCCCAGGCCTTCCTGCCGCCGACAAACGACATTGCGTTGCTTCGGCTTGCGACGCCGGCAGATCTCAGCCACCCCGGCATTGGCACCATCGCACTCGCCACGAGCGACGTCCTTCCCGCTTATGGCACGTCGGTCATCGTCGCCGGTTGGGGCGATACCAACGGGTCGAGCGCCATCGAGTCGTACCCGGTGATTGCGCGGAAGGCCGAACTTGCGACGCTCGAATGCCCTCGGGCCGATTTCTTTGTGAGCAATGCCACCCAGTTGTGTGCCGACAGCGCCGAAGGGCGCGACAGCTGTTCGGGCGACAGCGGCGGTCCCCTCATCGTGGCTGGCCAGCACCCGGTCCTCGTCGGTCTGGTCGAGTCCGGACCCGCCGACGGCAGCTGTGGTGTCGCGGGTGAACATGCCGTGTTCCAGCGGGTCAGCGTTCATCTCGATTGGATTCGGACGATGACGGGGCTCTCGTTCTGCGCCGGTCGGAGCGTGTCGGTCGACCTTGGCGCCGGCGAGACCCCGACCCCGTACGACGACGTGATTCTCGGCACTGCGGGTGCCGACCCGATCGACGCTGGTAGCGGCGATGACGTGATCTGTGCCCTCGGCGGCGCCGATGTCATTGCCGGTGGTCGGGGCGATGACATGATCTATGCCGGTGGCGGAAATGACAGCGTGTCTGCGGGCGCCGGCGCCGACACGGTCTACGGCCAGGTCGGTGGCGACACGCTCCGTGGCGGCGACGGGGCCGATGTGTTGCTCGGTGGCGGGGGCTACGACACCTTGTATGGCGAGGCGGGCCCCGACTTCTTGCAGGGTTCGGGCGGCAACGATCGCCTCTATGGCGGCGGCGGCGACGATGCCCTGTTCGGCAAGGCTGGAATCGACCAGATGTTCGGCGAGCTCGGTGACGACGAAATCTACGGTGCGAGCGGTGACGACGAGGCCTACGGCGGGCCTGGCGATGACCGCATGCAAGGCGCATCGGGCAATGACCTGCTCGACGGCGGCGATGGCGTCGACACGTTGTACGGCCAAGCCGGCAACGATGATCTGCGGGGTCGCGCTGGCGCCGATGTCGTGTATGGCGCGGCGGGTGATGATCGACTGGTCGGTGGCGATGGCGCCGACAACCTGCAGGGCGCGTCGGGTAACGACGTGCTGCTCGGCGAGGGTGGCCCCGACACGCTTTATGGCCAGGCCGGGAATGATCTTCTCGACGGCGGGCCCGATGTCGACGCGTGCATCGACGGCTCCGGCATCAATCAGCTCATCAATTGTTGACCGCGGTCGCCGAACTTAATCCTCGACCGGCGGGCCATAAGGCGAACCGCCTTCGCCGTAGCAGTCGGCATGAAAGTGCTCGACTCGGTTCCAGACACCGTCGTTGTAAACGTTGCAGATCATCTGCATGTGATGGGCCCGCACCTGGTACTTCACTTGCTCACCACAGTGCCGGCACTCGACCCACGAGCCAGGTTGCACCGCGCGGACCACGGCGCGGCTCGTCCAGACGCCGCTTGTCGCGACCCCCGGGGCGTCCGCGCGCACATCGGTGATCACGGCCCCATCGGTGACTGTTGCTTGTGTTGAAGTTGCGGCATCTGCGTCTGAAGTGGCGGACGTTGTTGATGCGCGTGAAGTCATCTATTCCAATCGGCGGACGCGCCCCGTAAATTGAGGCTGCCACCAAGTTGTTTTCCGATTGAGTCGTACGACCCAATCAGAAGGCCGAGGCCGGGCTGCACGCGCCCGCTCCGCAGGGTTAGCTGCGGGTAATCGGCTTGTACTTCAGACGCGTTGGCTGCTGCGCGGCGGTGCCGAGCTCCTTCTTACGGAACGCTTCGTACTCGCTGAATGAACCTTCGAACCACCGAACCTGCGAATCGCCCTCGAACGCCATCGTGTGGGTGGCAATGCGGTCGAGGAACCAGCGATCGTGGCTGATGATCACCGCACAGCCGGGAAACTCATCGAGGGCGGCCTCGAGTGATCGCAGCGTGTCGACGTCGAGATCATTCGTTGGCTCATCGAGCAGCAGCACGTTCGCGCCGCCGCGGAGCACCTTCGCCAGGTGGACTCGGTTGCGCTCGCCACCCGACAGGTCGCCGACGAGTTTCTGCTGGTCGGCGCCCTTGAAGTTGAACGAGGCGACGTAAGCCCGGCCGTTGACGTCACGATTGCCGATCTTGAGCGTGTCGTGACCGTCGGTGATCTCTTGATAGACGGTGCGCTCGGGATCGAGCGCATCGCGCGACTGGTCGACATACCCGAGCTCGACCGTCGGCCCGACACGAAGCTCGCCTGAATCGGGCTCTTCGGTGCCGGTGATCATCCGGAACAGCGTGGTCTTACCGGCGCCGTTTGCTCCGACGATGCCCACGATGCCGGCGGGTGGCAGCTTGAAGTTGAGATCTTCGATCAGCAGGCGGTCGCCGAACCCCTTCGACAGGTTGTCGACGTCGATGACGACGTCACCGAGCCGCTGGTTCATGGGAATCGTGATCTCAAGGTTGCCGTCGCGTTCTTCGGCGGCCTTCGCCTCGGCGACAAGCTTTTCGTAGTTCGCAAGACGAGCCTTGCCCTTCGCCTGGCGGGCCTTGGGCGCCATCCGGACCCAGTCGAGCTCGCGCTCGAGGGTGCGAGAGCGTTTCGAGTCTTGTTTCTCTTCTTGGGCCAGGCGATTCTGCTTCTGCTCAAGCCAGCTGCTGTAGTTGCCCTCGAACGGGATGCCGCGGCCGTGGTCGAGTTCGAGAATCCAGCCCGCGACGTTGTCGAGGAAGTACCGGTCGTGGGTGACCGCTACGACGGTGCCGGGATAGTCCTGCAACGTTCGCTCAAGCCAGGCAACCGATTCGGCATCGAGATGGTTGGTCGGTTCGTCGAGCAACAAAAGATCGGGTTTACGGAGCAGCAACTTGGCCAACGCGACTCGGCGTCGCTCGCCACCCGACAACGTTGAGACGTCGGCATCTCCCGGAGGGAGGCGGAGCGCGTCCATTGCGATTTCGATCGTTCGCTGGATATCCCAGCCGTTCGTCGCGTCGAGTTCTTTCTCGATATCAGCCTGCTGGGACCCGAGCTTGTCGTAGTCGGCATCGGGGTCGGCCCAGGCGGCGAGCACCTTGTCGTACCGTTCGAGCAGATCGGCGATCTCGCCGACACCCTCCATGACGTTGCCCTGCACATCCTTGTCAGGATTTAGCTCGGGTTCCTGCTCGAGGAGGCCAACGGTGAAGCCCGGCGTCAGGCGCGCTTCGCCGTTGAAGTCTTTGTCGACGCCCGCCATGATTCGTAGCAGCGTCGACTTACCCGAGCCGTTCGCGCCGAGCACGCCAATCTTGGCGCCCGGAAAGAACGACAGGCTGATGTTCTTGAGCACGTCGCGGTCCGGCGGTACGAAACGGCCGACCTTGTGCATCGTGAAGATGTATTGATCACTCATGGGCCTTCCACCCTACGAAATCTCGGTGGGGAACATTGCCCATTCACTTTTGGCGCGCGAATTCGTACCGTTAGATGTACAAGGAGCCGTTGGGCGACGGCTCCAAGATCACCTGCGACGACTTTGGGCGAAGCGTCAAAAGGTGTACCGAAGTGTGAGATGGCCACGGCCATCTCACACTTATTTTTGGCCTGATCTACGAGACCGCGACGACGACTTTGCCGAAGGTCTTGCGGTCAGCGAGGTCCTGCAGCGCCTGGCCTGCGTCTTCAAAGTTGTACGTGGGGAACAACAGCGGGTCGACCGCTCCAGTTTCGGCCAGGGCCAGTACCGAGCGCATCTGGTCGGTCAACGCTTCGGGTTCGCGATTGAGGAACGCACCCCAGTGCACGCCGACGACGCTGTAGTTCTTCAACAGGATGTGGTTCGTTGCGACCTCGGGAATGCCGGCCACGAAGCCGATCACGAGCAGTCGGCCGTCCCACGCCATGCACCGGCGGGCCTGCTGAAACACGGCGCCACCGACCGGATCGTATGCAACGTCGACACCGCCGTCGCTCGCCTCACGCACCGCATCGACAAAGCTCTCGTACTGGGTGTGATCGATCACCACGTCGGCGCCGAGGTCGCGGCAGCGCGCCGTCTTTTCGTCGCCACCCGCGACGGCGATGACCTTGGCGCCGACCGCTTTGCCGAGCTGGATCGCCGCCGAGCCTGTGCCACCAGCCGCACCGGTGACGAGCAGGGTTTCGCCCGACTGCAGCTGGGCGCGGTTGTGGAGCGCGAACCACGTGGTGCCGTAATTCACGGGAATCGCGGCCGCGCCCTCGAACGACAGGCTGTCGGGGATCGGCCAAACCCGGTTCGCGTCGACTGCGGCTTGGCCTCGCAGACCGCCGCCCATAATCATCACTCGTTGACCGACGGCGAGCCCGTCGACTCCGTCGCCCAGTGCCGTAATGGTGCCCGCCGACTCACCGCCCGGTGTGAACGGAAGGGGCGGCTTCACCTGGTACTCGCCGCGACATTGCAACACGTCGGGGAAGGCCAGACCGACCGCAGCCAGGTCGACGAGCACCTGACCGGGTCGGGCCTCGGGTGCCTCGGTCTCGTCGAGGGTGAGCTTGTCACCGGGGTCTCCAAGTTCGTGCAACTGCCAGATACGCATGCGGCCAAACTACTTTGCCGCCAGCACGTGCCGCGGCCGTTGCGTTGCCTCGGGCCAGCGCCGTCTGTGTCAGCGCAGTGTGTCGCGCCAGGCGACATTGCGATCGGTGCGAGGTTCGCGCGGTAAGCCGAGCGAACGTTCGGCGAGGTTGTTGCGTTGGACCTCGTTCGTTCCGCCCCCGATCGAAAGGCTGAAACGCATCGCCAGCTGGGCCTGGGCCCATCGCGCCGGTGCTTCATCGCCGGCCATCGCCGTTGCTCCGGCGACCTCCATCACGTAGTTGCCGAGCAGTCGACGTGTCTCGGCCGCGTAGAGCTTCAGCAACGCACCATCGATCGGCACGTCACGGCCGGCGCGCACCGCACTGCTGATGCGGTTACCCATCGCGGTCTGCAATCGTTCGCGTGTCCACAGTTCGGCGAGCCGTTGGCGCATCACCGGGTCGGCCGCCCGCCCGTGCAGTCGTGTGAGTTCGAGGGCGCTGGTGACAAGGCTGGCCCCACCGCTGCGGCCGATGAACGACGACTCGTTGCCGAGAACCGTTCGCGCCGCGGTCCAACCTTCGTCGACGGCGCCGACCACTTGGTTGACGGGCACGCGCACGTCGCTAAGGAAGACCTCGTTGAAATGGCGGGCTCCGTTCATCTGAATGAGCGGCCGTACCTCGATGCCGGCCGACGCCATGTCGACGAGGAAGAACGTGATGCCCCGGTGCTTTGGCTGGGTCGGATCGGTGCGAGCGAGCAAGAATGCCCAGTCGCAATGTTGGGCGGCCGAGTTCCATACCTTCTGGCCGCAGACGATGAACTCGTCGCCGTCGCGCGTAGCGGAGGTTGCGAGCGAGGCAAGGTCAGAGCCTGCACTGGGCTCGCTGAAGAGCTGGCAGAACGTTAGGTCACCACTGATCAAGCCGGGAAGGAAGCGCTGCTTCTGATCGTCGGTCCCGTGCTGGAGCAGCGTTGGGCCGAGCATCGCGATGGTTGCGGTGATGAAACCACCGCTCTCCTCAACCTGCGCAGCTTCCTCCCCAAAGACACGCTCTTTCCACCGGGCACCACCCTGCCCGCCGTAGTCGGTTGGCCACGTGATGCCGGCGTAGCCGGCCGCGGCGAGCTTGCGCTGCCATGCGACACCACGGTCAAAGGCGGCCCGCTGCGCTTCGTCGGACGCGTGGATATTCACCGCCCAGAGATCATCGGCCGATCGAGGGGTTCCGTTCGCGGCGAGCCACCGCTGCACCTCGGCTCGATACTCGCTCTGGTCCGATATCGGGTCGACGGCTTGGGTCACGTCTCCGGCTCGACCTGGGGCGATGCGGCGCCGGTGCGCAGCACGTCCTTCAGGACCTTGCCGGTTGCATTGCGAGGAAGCTCGTCATCGGTGAACTCGATGATGTCGGGAACTTTGTACGAAGCGAGTGTCTCGCCGACGAACGCTTGGAGGCTGGTGGCGTCGAGCGGAGGTGCGCTCGACGGCTTGCATCGCACCACGGCTTTGCTTCGCTGGCCGTATTCAAGGTCGTCGACGCCGAATACCGCGACCTCAAGCACCGACGGATGTTCCTCGATCCGCATCTCGACTTCGTTCGGATGCACATTCTCGCCGCCGCGGATAATGAGGTCACGATCGCGAGCGGCGATGTGGAGCTTGCCGTCGAGTAGGTAGCCAATGTCGCCGGTGATCATCCAACGATCGGCAAGGAAGGCCGCATCGGTGGCCTCGCGATCGTTCCAGTACCGCTGCATGAGCAGCGGGCTTCGAACACAGACCTGCCCGACCTCGCCATCGGGCAGTTCCGCCCCGGCATCGTCGGCGATCTTCACCGAGACCATGGTGAGCGGCCGGCCGACACAGTTTGCGGCGGCCGCAAGCTCAGGGCCGGTGGCCACGCTCACAATGCCGCCGGTCTCGGTCGAGCCGTAGCCCGAGCTGGCTCGGCCGGCGAGATGGGGGAGCTTCTCGGTTTGTAGTCGGATCATCTCGGGAGTTGTTGGTGAACCGCCAACCGAGACCCGAACCAGCTGTGTCGTATCGAGAGTGTCGAGGGCCGGATGTTCGAGCAGCCGGTAGATCTGGGTGCTCGACCCCGACCACGCGGTGACGCCTTCCTCCCGGGTGACGCGGATGACCGTTTCCGGGTCGAACCGGCCCGTCGTCCAGACCGTCTTGTAGCCGCCGACGAGGGCCTGGATCACGTGGGCAAAGAGTCCCGATACATGGAAGAGGGGTGATGCCACCAAGGCGACGGGCGGCGCCGGAATATCGGCTCCGCTCGCTATGAGCATTTCCGCGCCGAACAGCCGCAGCGCATCGGGGAAGCCGACGATCGTTCGGTGGCCCAACAGAGCCCCTTTCGGCCGACCGGTGGTGCCGCTGGTGAAGAAGATCAAGGCCGGGTCGTCTTCGTCGAGCGGCGTTGACGGGAGATCGACGTCGCCAGGCGCTGCGATCCGGGTCACGTGATCGGCGAGGCCGGCAAAGGTCACAACGGGTGGGGCATCGGCGCCGAGCGTGAGTCGTTCAAGTCGGCGATCATCGCCGATGATGACCGATGGTTCCGTCAGAGCGAGGGCGTGCTCGGCTTCGTCGGAGGTCCACCATCCGTTGAACGCGACGGCGATCGCTCCAAGTGCGGTGATCGCGGAGAAGGCAAAGAGCCACTCGGGCGTATTCGCTCCAAAAATGGCAACCCGATCGCCCTTGGCTACCCCATGCTCTCGAGCGAGCAAATCTGCGATCGCTGCGGCGTGGTTGCGGTGGTCTGCGAACGAGAACCGCCGCCCATCATCGACGATCACGAACTCGGTGGTGTCAAAGTTGTTCGCGGCCGTTTCGATCAGAACCCGGACCGACGCCATGCGGTTCTTTAGCACCGGCATGGTTACACCGAGAACGTCGGCTTCGGTCAGTTCGAAGAAGCCCCCAGGGCCCGTGAGTATGTCGGACACGATCGCAAGTTAGTCGATGCGTCTCGGAGTAGAGAAAGGCCATCGCTCAATCGAGGCGCCCCGTGCAGATGAGCGCGAGACGGATCGTTGTCTAACCAGCGAGGAGGTCGACGTATTCGAGATCGACTCGGCGGTTCGCCGCCTTGCCCTCGTCGGTCTCGTTGCTCGCCACGGGCCGGGCATCGCCGTAACCAATGATGCTCATCCGATCAGGGGACACCCCAGACGCCGCAAGCCAGGCCACGATGGCGTTGGCGCGATTCTCCGAGAACCGGACGTTCTGTTCCGGCGTTCCATCGGCATCGCTGTGGCCCTCGATGATCAACGTCACGTTGGGATAGAGCTCCATGAGGGCGACGGTCTGATTGATCGTGGCTGCGTACTGGGTCGGAATCTCGGTGCCGCCGGTCGTGAAGACCACGGCGCTTTCAACCCGCACGTTGCCGTTGGCGGGCGGTGGCGCATCGGGATGCACGACCATGTTGTTGACGACGTTGGCGTCGCCGACGGCATTTGCGGCCCGCTCCGCGAAGAGATCGAGGATCTCCTGATTGGGCAGAGGACCTTCGAGCGTGATCACACCGTCGGCCATCGTTACGTTGTGGGGGCCGAGGTCGGTAAGGCTGATGGCGGGGCGCTGGGTTTCGGCTGGGGTTGGTTCTTCATCGACATCGTCCGCGGGGAGAACTTCGTCGGTAGCCGCCGCCTCGGTTTCGTCAGCGTCAGCGTCGGACTCGCCCGCAGCTTCGGTTGGCGCCGCTTCGGCCTCGGCCGTTCCAGCGACCGCAGCGGCGGTTGGTTCGGCGCCGGTCGTGGTGGTTCGCTCCGGTGGGTCGTCGAAACCGATGGCGATCAAGACCAATGCGGTGACCGACAACAATGCAAACAGCGCCATGAGTGGCAAGGGCAAACCCCGGCGGCGGGTTTGCGGCGGTGTCGCTCGCTCCGCCTCGGGCGGTCGTACTCGGTCGTCCTGGCGCGGCTGAGGCAGGGCCCGGAGCCGGGTCGGAGACGACGTGATCTGTCCCGTCGAAACGCCGCCGGGAACGCGATCATCGGGGTCGCTCTCGGGTTCCACGAGCCGAGTCTTTGTCGGCGGGGCTGTCGCTTCGGTCGTGAACGCGTTGGCTGTCGCGGGCACCCGTTGCCGCTCGGCCACACTTGCGGCCGCCGCGAGTTCCCGTCGCCGTTCGGCCTCGAGCGCCACCTGGGTCTGGCGTTCTTCTTCGTTGACTTTGGAGCTTGAACGAAGGGGCTGCGGCGACGTCGCGTAGGACGCTTCCCGTCGTCGACCCTCGGCGAGGATCTCATCGATCGACAGATCGCCACTATCGAATTCGCTCGTCGCAAAGTCATCGTCGTAGTAGTCATCATCGGCAAGGGCGGCCCCGAAACCCGCGAGCTCGGCGACGTCGCGGTCGATCGATTTGTGATCAAACGAATCGTCGCGGAACCGGTCTCCGTCGAGCGAGTCGACATCGAGGGCATCGCTATCAGCGGCCGAGCGATCGGATTTGTTCGTCGGGCGGTCGTCGGCTCGCGCGACGCTCAGGTGAGAGCGATCCGCTGGCCGTTTCGATCCGGGCATGCGATCGTCGACCGGGGTGGTCGTCGCGCGGTCTGATTTCGCATCGGCGTTGCTGCGGCGAGCTCGTACCGGAGCGATGGACCGGTCTGGCTGAGTCGTCGGACCATCGGGTTCGGTTTGCTGGACCTTATCGTCGCGTAGCCGCTGGGTCAGTGAGCTGCTCGCGGGCGTCGGCCGATCATCGTCGGTGAGCGCGGTGGCGGTTTCGCCATCGGTCGAACGCTCGGTCGAGGGCGTGGACGATTTTGTTTCGGCTGATGATCCGTCGGTGGCCGTGGATTTGGTGGTGGGCGATGACGCGTTAGTTGATGGATCGTCGGCCGAACGGGCACTCGGCGCTGGCGAGAGCGGCTCGGCGGCGGGCAACGGCGCCGGCGGGCTGGTGCCATCGGTCGAGGGTGCAAGATCGAAGAGCGGGCGGGTCGGACTCCGCTGGCCGATACGGCCGATCGGCGCGGCACCGAGGGGGGCGCGCGATTTCGACGGGGTCGGGGATTCGTCGCGGCGTGGCGGCTCGGCTTCCGACGCTGGCGTGTTCTTCGCCGCTGGTTCTTCGGCGTCGGCAGCGGGTGAGGCGTCGACGGCGGGTGAGGCATCGGCTCGGTCGGTTGTGGCGCTGTCGGTTGTGGCGCTCTCGACCGCAGGCTTGGAAGCCGCATCGACATCGACATCGGTCGCGTCGTCTTCGCCGGCAGGCGCGTCGGGTTCATTGGTAAACGACGTCGGTTGATCGGCAGAGTTGCCAGTGTCGGACTTGTCCGTCTCTTTGGGCTTCTTCGAGTTCGCCTTCGACTTCTGCGGTTTCGCTGGTTTCTCGCTGGTGAGAGGGACCTCGGAATCCGCGCCGCTGGTCGCTTCGTCGTCTTTCGCACGCGACCTTGCTCGGGCAATCATCTGCTCGGCCGCCGCGGTGTCTTCGACAAGCGGCGGTGCTGCGGATGCTTCGATCGCTGTCGCGGTATCGAGCGCTAGTTCGTCGACGTTGTCGACGCGGCTCGGCGGAAGGTCAGCGGCCGCCTTCTTCGCCGCCCGCCGGCCAGTGCGGGTCCGAGACTTTGGTGCGGGGGTATCGAAGATTTCCGCGTCGAGCTGATCGTCACGAGCAGCGGGTGCCGAGACCGCGCCAGCGGTGACCGATGCCGATGGTTGACCGATGACGTCAGTCGGGACGACTGGATCGGGATCGGCGAATGCGACCCGTTCCGAACGCGCCGCCATCGCAAGGGCGGCGTCTTCGACGCCAAGCGGTTCGCGATTGAGCTGGAGTGGCCGAGTGGAGCGGCTGAGGCCGATGGCCGCACCGATAGCGACGCCGGCAAGGGGGCGATCGCGACCTGGAAGGTCACACCCGATCGGGAAATCGGTGATCAGTTGCGAATGACCGGCACTCGGGTGCCAAAGCACACCCTCGGTCGAGTCGCGGATCGGTGCCGCCAGCGCCTCAACGAGCTGGCCACCGACGATTCGAGCCGCCCAGTCGACGCCCGAGTGTAGGCGGAGTACGCCGGGCGACCCATCGGGCACGAGCCGGGCCGCCGCGACCGGGGGAAGTTCAATCGATTCGACCGCAAAGCCGGTATCGGCGAATGCACTCTGGACCAAGGCCAACGATGGCGCTGGTGCATACGCGACGCGGCCGAGTCGGTCGGCGACTTGGATGAGCGGTTCGCCAAGGCGATTCCCGAGTTCTTCGAGGAAGTCAGAGATGCCCGAATCCGACGAGATACCGCTGCCGGATCGCCCGATTGCGACCGCAATCGCGATTGGATCACCCGGCGTCAGGCCGAGGTCGCCAAGGGCCGATCGTAGGGTCTCGCTGAACGCGAAACCTGACGGCGGAGCATTGAGGGGTCGGTCGATGAACGCTTCGACGTGCGAGTGGTCACGCGAAAGGCGAACAGCCCGAATTTCGTTGCTACCGAACTCAATCCCAATGTGCGTCAAGGTGGTGGACTCGCGTGAGGGTAAAAGTGGAAACAGCAAACTCTAATGGTCCGGTCGCGCTCCCAGCGGACGCGAACCACCTGCTGTGGTGGAAGTGTCGCACATTGCTGCGAAAAGTGAGAAACCGGCCGAGTTGGCGATGCAGCTGAAGTGACCAAAGAAGGCGAAGTTGCCGGTGGGGGATCTGAGTCTCCTGCGGTGGGGATCCGCCACCAACCGATACCGCTTGTGGATAAACCCACGCTGGACGTCCGTTGGGACGGCAGTTCCATGCGATTACGAACGTTGGGCGAGACGTTTCTGGATGATCTCGCGGCGCGCTTGCAGTTCGCGATACGTCAGAGACTCGGTCGCTGGGTCAATGCCGAACTGTCCCTTCATAGCCGTGAGATCGACGTTGAAGTCGTCGGCCTTCAAACCGACGTCGGCGGCGAGCTGATTGCCGTGGCGTTTCGCGAACCACATCGCGATGTTCTGCACCTCGGCGAACAGATCGAGGTCAGGAGTGAGCGTGCTGATCGCGGCGTCGACGAACACCATGTTCTTGGCAAAGAGCAGCAGCTCGCGCGGCATCCGGGCGCCGTAGCCGAGCATCTGTTTCACTACCTGATTGAGGCCGTCGACCAACTGTTCGCGCGAGAGCGTCGTTGGGTCAACCGGTATCTGATCGAGGCCCAGGTCGGTGATGACGGCATCGATGTCGGTGTCCGGCGGCAGAGCACCAAGGTCACGAATCGCCGCGACCTGGCCGCGCACGTCGTTCGTCGTCGACGCGACGAGCAGCTTCAGGAACGCAACCCGGCGCGGCTCGGTGAGTCGACCAACGATGCCGTAGTCGAGCAGCGCGGTGCGGCCATCGGGCTGCACGAACAGATTGCCGCCGTGGAGATCGCCATGAAAAATGCCATGGATCAAGGCGCCTTCGAGAAAGCCGATCATGCCGGTCCGAACGATTTCTTCGAGGTCGATACCGGCACCTCGAATGTTGTCGACGTCCTCAAACCCGAAGCCATGCATGCGTTGCATGACCAGCACCTTCTCGGTCACCAGCGTCGGATGCGGTCGAGGCACGACATAAGCCCGCTGATCAAGTGCGGCCAGGGACCGTGCGACGTCGAGCATGTTCTCGGCTTCGAGGCGAAAGTCGAGCTCTTCAACGATCGACTGGGCGAAGACCTCGACCAGCGCAGGGGGATTGGCCAGCGCAGTCACCGGAATTCGCCCGACGAGGAAGGGCGCGAGCCATGCCATGGCTGCGAGGTCGCGATGCACGTACCGGGCGACAGTCGGCCGTTGCACCTTGACGACGACCTCGATTGGCCCGTCGTCGGTACGAAGCAACGCTCGGTGGACCTGGGCAATCGACGCCGCTGCGAGCGGCGCCGGTTCGAATGACACGAACACTTCGTGCAGCGGGCGGCCAAGTTCCGCCTCGACCACCGAACGCACGACCGTGAACGGTTCGGCGGGAACCTGATCGCGGCATTTCTTGAATTCGTCGACGAGTTCAGCCGGGAACACGCCCTGACCTGATGAGATGATCTGTCCGAGTTTGATGTAGGTCGGTCCGAGCCGCTCCGCGCTCTTTCGTAGCTGCTTCGAGAGCTTTGCTTGCGACGCCGAGCCGTCGGTCTTGGGACGAGTCAGACGCCAGAACGCCAACGACCCACCAAGGTCCGCGGCCACCCGCAGAACGCGGCCGCCCGGTGGTAGCCGTCGCGCCCGGGTCAGCTCGGGAACTGCAGCCCGAACTTCGCGGCGTCGAGCATCGAGGTCGACGCGCCACGAAAGCTGCTCTTGATCGAGCACCCACGGAGCGTCGTCGGAGAATGCGCCCCAGGTGACATCGGCCGGTTGTGCGGCCGACGGTTCTGTCGAATTCGAGTCAGCGGGGCTAGAAGGCAAAGGCTCGGTCAAGCAGCTGGGCTTGTTCCTGAACGTGAATCTTCGAGCTGCCGGTCGCCGGACTTCCCGATTCACGACGACTCACCCGACGGATCGTGTGCGTCGAACCGTGAGCTTCGTAGAAACGACCCTTCACGTAGTTCCAGGCCCCCATGTTCTCGGGCTCCTCTTGTAACCACACGATCTCGGTCGCGTTCGGGTAGGTCTCGAGAGCTGCGGCGACGGCGGCTGCGGGGAAGGGATACAACTGCTCCACGCGCAGAACCGCGGCCGGAGCCTGCCGTTCATCGCGTTGGGCAATCGCTTCGTGACTGACCTTGCCGGTGCAGAACACAACCCGCTGCACCGCGGCACGATCGCCGACCCCGGGATCGTCGAGCAGTTCGTGGAATGTGCCGCCGGTGAGGGCTTCGATCGAGCACTGCGCAGACCGGGCCCGGAGCAGCGACTTCGGCGTGAAGAGCACGAGCGGCTTGCGGACTTCGCGCCGCATCTGACGGCGGAGTAAGTGGAAGTACTGCGCGGCGGTCGAAGCGATCGCGATCTGCACGTTGTCTTCGGCCGCGAGTAGCAGGAACCGCTCGAGGCGAGCCGACGAGTGCTCGGGTCCCTGGCCCTCGAAGCCGTGCGGGAGCAACATGACCAAACCAGAGGTCTGCTTCCACTTGTCTTCGGCGGCGACGATGAACTGGTCGATGATGATCTGGGCGCCGTTGACGAAGTCGCCGAACTGGGCTTCCCAGATGACGAGCGCTTCCTTATTCGAAACCGAATAACCGTATTCGAAACCAAGCGCTGCGTACTCCGACAACATCGAGTCGTAGATCCACAGGTTGGTGCCAGGGCGGGCCAACGTGCGCAGTGGCAGATATTCCTGCCCGGAGTTGTAGTCGACGATCGTCGAGTGACGATGTGAGAACGTGCCGCGGCGGCTGTCCTGGCCCGCGAGACGAACCGAGACGTTCTCGTCGAGCAACGTGCCAAACGCAAACGCTTCGGCCATCGCCCAGTCGACCGTTCCACTGTGAAAGAGCTTGTCGCGCCGATCGAATTGGCGGGCCAACTTCGGGTGGGGCGTAAAGCCGGCCGGTAAGGATGTGAGGGCCTCGAAGCAGCGGTCGATCGCCTCGCGCGAAACGGCGGTCTCGGCATGTGGGAGCACGCCGATCGGGTCGGGGGATTCCCGGGCAACGATCTCGGTCGTCGGGGCGGCACTTCGGGTTGCATCGAGGGCTTCTTGAAGCTGCTGTTCGAAATAGTGCTGCGCAAGCTGCGACTGCTCTTCGGTGAAATCGCCGCGTTTGATCAGGTTGTTCACGTACTGCTCGCGCACGGGTCGATGCTCGTCGATGCGCTGGTACATGAGCGGCTGCGTGTAGCTCGGATCGTCGCCTTCGTTGTGGCCTTGTCGGCGGTAACACCACATGTCGATCACGACGTCTTTGTTGAACCGCTGGCGATATTCGAGCGCTAGTCGACCGACTCGGACGCACGCCTCGGGGTCGTCGCCGTTCACGTGGAACACGGGCGCTTCGACCATACGAGCGACGTCGGTCGGGTACGTGCTCGACCGCGATTGCTCGGGCGTGGTCGTGAAGCCCACCTGGTTGTTGATGACGAGATGGATCGTGCCGCCGACCTTGTAGCCGCGGATGCCGCTCAGGTTCAAGGTTTCGGCCACGACGCCTTGGCCCGCGAATGCCGCATCGCCGTGGATGAGGACCGGTAGGATCGGATAATCGCCCGGCGGTTCGATGCTGTCCATCAGTGCGCGACTCATGCCCACGACAACCGGGTCGACGGCCTCGAGGTGTGACGGGTTCGCAGCCAGTTCGAGTTGAACTTCGTTGCCGGCCCGAGACACAAACTTGCCGTTCATGCCGAGGTGATACTTCACGTCGCCGGAGCCCTGAATCGCGTCGGCGGCGATGCCGCCTTCGAACTCGCGGAACAGGCTGGCGTAGGACTTGCCGACGATGTTGACAAGCACATTGAGGCGACCTCGGTGGGCCATGCCGATCACGGCAGTTTGTATATGGGAGTCGGCCGCAGCATCGAGTACTGCGTCGAGGAGCGGAATCGCGGCCTCCGCTCCTTGCAGCCCGAAGCGCTTCTGGCCGGGGTAGCGGGCATCGAGGAACTCTTCAAGCGTTGCGGCCGCGTTCAGACGACCGAGGATGTGTCGCTGCTCGTCGGGATCGAGCGTCGTGTCGACCGCCTCGACGTGTTGCTGGATCCACCGCTTCTCTTCAAGATCCTGAATGTGCATGTACTCGATACCGACGGTGCGGGCGTAGGCATCGCGCATGACGCCGAGAATGTCGCGCAAGCGCATGCGCCGAGCTGACTCGTCGTCGAGCCCAGTCAGACCATTGAGTGTGAACTCGCGGTCGAGATCCCAGATCGTGAGTCCGTAGGTGAGCGGATCGAGCTCGTTATGAAGCTGGGGCTCCTTGAGCGCGAGCGGGTCGAGGTCGGCGATGAGGTGGCCGCGAACCCGGTGCATATGCACGATCGTGTTGACCTGGCCCTGCTTCGTAAGCATGGCCTCTTCGTGGTCCGTGGGCATGACGTCGTTGTGGAATTGGGCCGCCTCATAGGGCACACCGATCGAACGGAAAACGCCGCCATAGAAGTCGTCTTCGCCGGTGAGGAGCTGACTGACCTTCTGCAGAAACAGACCGCTCTCGGCGCCCTGGATGATCCGGTGGTCATAGGTCGACGAGATCGTGACGATCTTTGAGACGCCGAGTTCAGCGACCGTGCGGGGGTCGGCAGCTTGGAACTCGGTCGGGTAGGCAATGCTGCCAACACCGACGATGAGGCCTTGGCCGGGCATCAGCCGGGGCACCGATTTAACCGTGCCGATCGTGCCCGGGTTTGTGATGCTGATCGTGGTTCCAGCGAAGTCGGAAACTTCGAGCTTGCCGTCGCGGGCCTTGGTAATCAGTGCGTTGTAGTTATTGACGAACTGTTCGAAGCTGAGAGTGTCGGCGTCGTTAATGCACGGGACCAACAGCGTTCGCGAACCGTCTCGTTTTTCGAGGTCGATTGCGATGCCAAGACCGATGTGGTCATGCCGGAGCACTCGGGGTTTGTCGTCGTCGTCGACGATGTAGCTCGCGTTCATCGCGGGCATCGTTTCGGCGACGGCCCTGACGACGGCCCAGGCGATGAGGTGGGTGAAGCTGACCTTGCCGCCTCGGGTCCGTCCGAGGTAGCCGTTGATGATCGAACGGTTGACCTCGAGCAGCTTGGCCGGGATTTCGCGGAAACTGGTGGCGGTTGGGACGCTCAAGCTCGCTTCCATGTTCGCAACGATGCGGGCACCAGCGCCGCGAATCGGTTTGCCAACCTCGACCGGCTCGGCATCAGCGGCGGGCGCGGGCGTTGCTGGAGCGGGGGCCGGTGTGGCGGGCGCTGCTGGAGCGGGGGCGGGCGCGGGCGCTGCTGGAGCGGGGGCCGGTGCGGCGGGCGGTGGCGTCGGCGGCGCCGCCGACGCGTTCGAAGGTACGGCGTTCGAAGCCGCCGCGGACTCACCGCGGAAGTGCTGCTGCCAGTCGGCAGTCACCGATGCGGGGTCATTTTGGAAGCGGGTTCGCATTTCGTCGACGAGCCACGCGTTCGCTGGATCTGAGGTGGCGCCATTGCCATCAGTGTTCATGGCGGCCAGTGTACGAATGCCCTGGGCAACCGTGCGTCCCTGCGGTCCCATCCCGTTTCGCCAGGGCTACGGTCGCGTTCGGCAGACATTCAACCTCGACCCCGGACGGAACCCTTATGACGTCGCCATCGACTTCACGACTCGCTGCACTGCGCAGGACAACGACGGCGATCGTGCTCATCGCCTCACTTCTGGCCACCGGCTGCGGAGGCTCAGACGACGCAGCCGACGTTGCGTCCGACTCGACGGAAACCGTCGCCGACCCTGCGGAGGCCGCGACGATCATCGACAACGTCGAAGACACCGAGGGCGGCGCCATCCAGGTCGTCGAGTCGGGTACCCCGGTCGACCTCTTCGAATGGGGCCTCGCCGCTCCTGCGATCCTCGACGCCGGAGACGTTCTGTTCTCGATCACCAACTCCGGGAGCTTCAACCACGAGTTCGCCGTCGCCCGAGGCGCGAGCTACGAGGAGCTGCCGCTGCTCGCCACTGGCGCGGTCGACGAGGGTGCACTCGGTGCTGACTTCATCGGCCGCACCGAAACCTTCGGTGCCGGCACGACCATCGAAGCCATTTTCGGTCTCGAACCCGGCGACTATGTGTTCTTCTGCAATCTCGCGGTCGGGCCGAACAGCCACGCCGCGAACGGTCAGGTGCAGAGCGTTACTGTTGGATAGCTTGCACTTTTCGTGCGATCTAGGGCGGTAGAAGACACATCGAGCGGGGAACGCAATGGACAGCATCTTCGACCTGCCAGCGCACGCGCTTGTTCTGGACGCGCCGGTCGTGCTCGTGCCTCTGTCCCTCATCGTTTCGTTTGTAATGGTCCGGGAATCCTGGCGCCGCCAGCACCGCCGTCCTCATGTTCGTTGCACCGGTCATGAAGGCTCGAAGCAGGTCTGGGCTGGAAAGGTCCAGACCAGCGAGTGAGCGCGTACGATTTCGGCCATGCGCATCGCCACCTGGAACGTCAATTCACTTAATGCCCGGATGCCGTGGATGGAGATCTGGTTAGACACGGTTGCGCCCCACGTTCTGTGTCTACAGGAGACGAAACTCGACGATGCCTCGTTTCCGGCCGACACATTCACTGAGCTCGGCTACGAATCAGTCCACCATGGCCAGGGTCAATGGAACGGCGTAGCGATTTTGAGCCGGGTCGGCATCGATGATCCATCGCCTGGATTCAGCGACGGTGCCGAAGCCGACCCCGACGCCCGGATGTTGTGGGCCACGTGCGGCGGCGTGCGGGTCGGATCGGTGTACGTGCCCAACGGCCGCACCGTCGATGACGATCACTATCAGTACAAACTGGCTTGGCTCGCTCGACTTCGAGCCCATCTCGACGCGGTGGCGGATCCTGGCGACAAGGTGTGCGTGCTCGGCGACTTCAACATCATTCCTGAGACTCGTGACATGTGGGACCCGAAGGCCTTTGAGGGCGCAACCCACGTCACCGATGCTGAACGAGCAGCCCTCGACCACATCATAGCGTGGGGCCTGACCGACGTCTTCCGCGAACAGTATGACGACGATGGGCTCTACAGCTACTGGGACTACACGGCGGGCCGCTTCCACAAGCGCCAAGGCATACGCATCGACCTCGCCCTCGCTTCCGCCCCACTTCTCGACTCGCTGCAGTCGGTCGTCGTCGACCGCAACGCCCGGAAGAACACGCCGAACAAGGACAAGCCGAGCGATCACGCACCGCTCGTCGTCGATTTTCACCCAGAACTCGTGAGCTCAGGTCGGTAGCTGCCGCTGGAGCGACGCCATACTGACTACGGTCAGGGGCCGACATGTTGATTCCGATTGAAGAACACGAGCTGCTCGTTTTCTGGGTGCAGCTCTTCGTCATCGTTGTTCTGGCGCGCAGCCTCGGTTGGCTGATGCGCAAGATCGGCCTCCCGACCGTTATAGGCGAACTCGGAGCCGGCCTGCTGCTCGGGCCATCGGTGTTCAAGCAGGTATGGCCCGAAGGGTTCGAATGGTTCCTGCACGAGTCAGAGTCGCAGTCGGCGGCCCTACTCGCGGTCGGTTGGGTTGGCGTCGCGTTGTTGCTCGTCGTCACCGGGTTCGAAACCGACCTCGGCCTCATCGCTCGGCTCGGCAAACCAGCGGCACTCGTTTCCGCCGGCAGTCTCATCGTGCCAATGATCGGTGGCCTCATCGTTGGTTACCTCGTACCAACGACGTTCCTTGGCGAAGACGCCGACCGGTTGCCGTTTGCGCTCTTCGTCGCCCTCGCCCTGTCGGTCTCATCGCTCGCCGTCGTCGCCAAGATTCTGTCTGAGCTCGGTCTCATGCGGCGCGACTTCGGCCAGATCACGGTTGCCGTTGGCATGGCGAATGACGTGGTCGGCTGGTTGTTGCTCGGTGTCTTCACCGGTCTCGCCGCGTCGGGCGAAGTCAACTTGCTCGACGTCGGCAAAACGATCGGCGGCCTGCTGATTTTCATCGCGATCGCAATGACGCTTGGCCAACGAGTCGTCGACGCCTGGCTGCGGCAGAACCGGCGGTCCGAGTCCGATGTCACGAGCGCGTTGACGGTGGCCATCGTCACGATGCTCGGGTTCGGCGTCGTCACGCAATGGCTCGGCGTCGAAGCGGTGCTGGGCGCCTTCGTGGCCGGTGTTGTGCTGCATCGCTCCCGCTTCCAAAACGAGCACGTGCTCGAATCGATCGAGGGCATGACGTACGCATTCTTCGCCCCGGTCTTCTTCGCCTCAGCCGGCTTGCGAGTCGACCTGTCATCGCTGCAGAGCCGCGAGGCGCTGGTCTGGACGGGCATCATCATCGCCGTTGCCATCGTCGCCAAGTTCATCGGTGCGTACGCGGGTGGTCGATCGGCCGGCATCAGCCAACGCGGTTCACTCGCTCTGGGTGCTGGCCTCAATGCCCGCGGGGCGCTCGAAATCGTCATCGCTACCGTGGGTGCCGCCGTTGGCGTGTTCAACACAACGGCCTTCACCGTCATCGTGCTCGTCCCGGTCGTCACCTCGGTGTTCGCTTCGATTGGGTTGCGCATGGTGGTGCGCGACTTCGCCGGCACGCCCGACGAAGTCGAGCGTCTCGAACGCGAAGTAGCGTTGGCGAAGAATCTTGTTGTTCGATCGAGCCGCTTGCTGGTGCCGAGTCGGGGCCGCCCCGGTTCGATCTCTGCCGCGTCGGTTCTGCATATGGCCTGGCCCGAGGAAGCGGCCGCCACCATCTTGTCATTGGGCCCCGGCGCGAACGACTTCGAAGTCGAGCCGCTAATGAACGTGTTCTGGAATCGCGATGTCGAACACCGACGCCTCCGCACGACCGAGATCGCCGATGCGATCATTGCGGAAAGCGCGCTGGGTTTCGGCGTGATTGGCATGGGTGTTGATGAACCCGACGCCGTGCAGCCGACGGTCGATGGCGGCTTTGTCATCTCCGAGCTGGTCGATGAAGTGTTGTCGCGGGCCAAAATCCCGGTCGTGCTCGTGCGGCGAGCCCGCAACCTTGGGCCTCGCGGGCTGCCGGCTGCGTTCGGTCGAGCGCTCGTACCGGTTGCCGGAACGCCATCGTCGCGTGCCGCGACCGAGGTCGCCTTCAACATCAGTTCACATCTCGGCACCGAAGTCGTCCTCAGCCACATTGTCGATCGAGCCGGCGATGACGAGTCGGTGTTGGCCGGTATTTTGCCTCGCCGCGGTAGTGCGAACTCCGGGACTTCGGCCCGGGAGATCGGCGACGCGATTCTGCAGAAGTCGACCGAGATGGCGCAGGAACTTGGCGTCGAAGCCAAGACGGCGGTCCGGACCGGTCATTCGACGGCCGAAGAGGTGCTGTCGATGGTCACCGAAATCGAGGCCGACTTGGTGGTCATGGGGGCGAACTTGCGCCGCCTGAACAACCGGCCGTTCCTCGGTCACACCGTCGAGCAGGTACTCGCTCGCACCGACGCCACCGTCGTGCTCGTGCTCGTCCCGTTTGACCTCTAACCGGCGGGCAACTCGCAACTCGACGTCGCTCACGATCCGAAGGATCGCGTCGCCGTGGCGTTCGACTTCTACGCCGTCGGCAAACTCGCTACTTGGCGTCGCTCACGATGCGCAGGATGGCGTCGCCGTAGCGTTCGACTTTGGCGGGGCCGATACCCGACACGGCCAGCAACGCGCGGGTGCTTGACGGCCGTTGATTGACGATTGCCGCGAGAGTCTTGTTGTTGAAGATGATGTACGCGGGCATCTCCTGCTCGTTGGCTTCGACGCGGCGCCATTCGACCAAGGCCTCATAGAGCGGGTCATCGACCGGCAAGGTGTCCTTGAGTCGAGACTTCACCGACCCGAGACCTTGCCGGGCTTTGTCGGGCTGGTCGATCGCGAGGGTCGGCGTGTTCGGGTCGAGCACGTCCAGGTACGGCGAGCGCGTGCGTTTCCCCGTGCGTTCGCCGAAGGTCCGTTCGTTCGCCCAACTGAGATGCAGCGCGTGTTCGGCTCGGGTCAGCGCGACGTGGAGCAGCCGTCGTTCTTCGGCAAGCTCAGCTGGCGTGTCGGCATAGCTGATCGGCACGAAGCCACGTTCGAGCCCGGCTAAATGAACGGTGCGCCATTCGAGACCCTTGGCGGCGTGGAAGGTGAGGATCTCGACCGCATCGGATGCTGCTTCGAGCCCCTCGCTGCGAGCCGTGGCGTACAACCAGGCGACGAAGTCGTCGGCCTTCGCCTCGGGCGACGCGTCGGCATGATCGCTGGCCATCCGTAGCAGCGCTTCGCGGTTGGCGTGCCGGTCGAGATCAGCCGCCGACGGATCATCGCCGCTTGGTGCCGACGCCAGGACCTCGGTGCGTACGTCTTCGATCCGCTCGCGAAGCAGCGTCGTCTGTCCGCGCAGAATCGCGATGAGCTCTTTGACCTCGGCCTGGTCGATCAGATTGGCGCCACCTCGGACCCGGTGGGGAACCCCCGACTTCGTCAGCGCCGCAGCGATCAGTACCGTCTGCGAATTGGTGCGGACGAGCACCGCCTGTTGGCCCCAACTACTGCCGGGGGCATGCGCGTCTCGAACTGCTCGAGCGATACCGGCGGCCTCTGCCGCATCGCTGGCGAAGGATCGAATCGTCGGCGCGGGTCCCTCGGCCCGATGTGTTTCGGGTGGGTCGGCGCTGCGAGCGTTGCTCGGCAGAACCGCATGGCCGGCTGCCACGATCTCGGGTGTCGATCGGTAGTTGTGCCCCAGTTGCACGATCTCGGCGGTCGGGAATCGGTCTTTGAACCACAACAAGTGGCTCGCGTCGGCACCATTCCACGCGTAGATGGCCTGATTCGGATCACCGACGACACACAGGTCGGACCGGTCGCCAAGCCAAGCCGACAACAGCTTGTATTGCAGCGGGTTGATGTCCTGGAACTCATCGACGAACAGGTGCCGGTGGCGCCACTGAATCGCCGCGGCGTATTCCGGGTCGGCGGTGAGATCGCGGACGCAGAGCGCCAGCAAGTCATCGAAATCGACCATACGACGTTTGCGCTTTTCTTCGGCATAGGTCGCGATGAGATCGACCATCTGTGGCATATCGACTGGTGGCGTGCGGCCCGCCTTCGCAGCCGCAGCCGGGTACGTGTCGGCGGTCAATGCTCGGGCGGCAACCCATTCGAGTTCGGCGGTCGCATCGAGCGGAAGCGTCGACTTGCCTCGCGGTAGTAGCCGAGCGACAAAGCCGATCTTGCGGTCGAGTAGCTCGGGGGGCCGAATGCCCCGCTCATCCCAGCGTTGACGCAACTGGGCATACGCGATTGCGTGGAATGTTCCCGTGACGCCGACGTCGCGGAGACCAAGATCACGGAGGCGGGACCGCATTTCGCTGGCGGCCTTGCGCGTGAATGTCACCGCCAACACGTGTCGAGGGTCGAGCGACTGCTGGCTTGCCCGCCATGCGATCCGACGAGTGAGCACCCGGGTTTTGCCACTGCCCGCGCCGGCGAGGATCGCTAGCGGTGCGCCGTCGGAGGTGACCGCAGACCGTTGGGTCGGGTCGAGCCCCTGGAGGAGGGGATCGGTTCCGAGTCCATCGTCGGCGCGGTCTTCGGCGGCGTTACTCGCGGCGTTGCTCACAGAGGCCGATACTACGAACCTGCACCGACCGTTTCGTTGATCGTGCCTCGCAGCGTTACCTGGGAGTTCAGCCGTTAGGAGGCTGTGCGAAGTTCCGAACCAGGATGAACTCGAGGGCCCGCCCGCCGCGAAGCGCCTACTGGCTGGGCCCCTGGGTCGGTCGGGCGATGACCTGGACGACTGCCCCGTCGCCGGTATGGCCGGGGCCTTCGACCACCGAGCGCACTCGCTCTTGTCCGGTCCCGATCGTCATTCCGGTCAGCTCATCGCGCAACCCGGCGAGCGTCATGGTGAGCTCGGGAACCGGTGGCCCGCCCGTGCCGCGGCCGACCTGCTCCGGCGTGTAGGCCTCGAGGATGAGCACGCCATCGGGCCGCAGTGCGCGAGCGATAGCGGCGTGCACCTTCACTCGAATCGGGGGAGTGGTGTGCGCAAAGATCGAAACGATGAGGTCCCAGCGGTCCTCGCCGAGGTCGAAGTCGTCGAGATCGCCGACGATCGTCGTGAGCTGAACGCCGCGTTCGGCGGCGAGTCGGGCCGCCTTGGTCATCCCGGCATCGGTGAGGTCGATCGAGGTAACCGTGTGGCCACGCCCCGCGAGATAGACACCGTTGCGGCCTTCGCCATCGGCGAGACACAGTGCATCGCCAGGCGACAGGTCCTGGACGGCAGCGGCGAGGAAGTCGTTTGGATCGACGCCATAGATGAAATCGTCAGTGCCCCCATACCGGCTTTCCCACATCTCTTTTGGAGTTGCATTCATGCGGCCACCGTAGCGACCGTTGGTGGCGCGACGTAGACGAAGAAACACATACAAAAGGTCGCAATAGTTACAATGTCCGGATGGTTCAACGACTGGCTCTGTAGCTGGCGGCCATACGCATGTCGATCCGCGCGAAAGATGTAAATGTCAGTTCGAACACTCGATCGAAGCAGTCCGATGCCGCTCTGGGCGCAACTCGAAGGCGATCTTCGGGCCCGACTCGAGGCGGGTGACTTCGCCGAGTCATTCCCCACCGACCTCGAACTCACCGAGACCTATGGCGTGAGCCGTCACACGGTTCGTGAGGCGGTGCGGCATCTCAACAAGACCGGGGTCCTTCGGCGCGAACGCGGTCGCGGCACCGTCGTGAACCGGGCGGAGTTTGAACAGTCGCTCGGCACGCTTTACAGCCTGTTTCAATCGGTCGAATCGGCCGGCGTTGAACAGACGAGCGAGATGCTTCGATGCGAGGTCGTGACCGACACTGTTGCGGCGTCGCACCTCGGGCTCGACGAGGACATCGACCTCGTCTTACTCGAACGGCTCCGCCTCGCTGGCGGGGTGCCGTTGGCCGTCGATCGGGCGTGGATGGCTTACGAGATAGCGGCGCCACTCCTCGACGTCGATTGGGCCCACACGGCGCTCTACGCCGAACTTGCGACGGCTGGTGCGCCAGTTCCGAACCAGGGTTGGGAGCGGCTGACGCCGATTGTCCCGACCGCCGCGGACCGGGGTCGCCTCGGTCTCCGCAATACCGACGCGGCGTTCTTTCTCGAACGTCTGGGATGTCGCGACGATGTGCCGATCGAGTGGCGCACGACGATCATCCGCGGCGACCGATACCGGTTTGTGACCGACTGGTCAGCCGGCGGCCGCAGCATGTTGCGCCCAACGGCATCGTGAATCCGCCGCGCGGCATCGTGCTTGCAAAAGTCCGGACTATTGACACAAACTCCGTAAGACCGTACAATTAGAGGACCGACGCGGCCGCAACTAACGAAAGTCCGATGCAGATGATCTTCGAACAGCACTATCTCGAGTGTCTCTCCCAAGCCTCCTACTTCATCGGTGACGAGTCGACGAAGCGAGCGGTTGTCGTCGACCCCCGGCGCGACATTGCCCCGTACCTCGAGACCGCTGCCGAACACGACATGCAGATCATGATGGTGATCGAGACGCACTTCCACGCCGACTTCCTTTCCGGGCACCTTGAACTCGCCGAGGCCACCGGTGCGACCATCGCCTATGGCGCCGCTGCCGAGACCGAGTTCGAATCGCGCAAGCTTGCCGATGGCGAACAAATTGTCCTGGGCAACGTCGTACTTGAGATTCGGCACACGCCCGGCCACACCCCCGAATCGATCAGCGTCGTCATCTTCGACCACGGTGTCGACCGGCCGGCCTATGGCGTCCTCACGGGCGACACCATGTTCGTCGGCGATGTCGGTCGCCCCGACCTGTTGTCATCGAAGGGGGTCACGAGTGAAGAGTTGGCCGCCGACCTGTACGACTCGCTGCACGGCCAGCTGCTCACGCTGCCCGATGACACGCGGGTATACCCGGGCCACGGTGCTGGCTCATCGTGTGGCAAGAATCTGTCGAGCGAGACCTGGTCGACGATCGGCACGCAACGCGAAACCAACTACGCACTCGCGCCGATGACCAAAGAAGACTTCGTCGGTGTTGTCACCGAAGGTCAGACCGCTCCACCTGCGTACTTCGCTCACGATGCCGCACTCAATCGCGAGGTACGGCCGATCTTCGACGGCGCCGAGCCGACACCCTTGTCGCTCGATGAAGTTGTTGCCCATCGCGACGCAGGAGCGGTCGTGCTCGACACTCGCGACCCGAACGACTTCGCCTCGGGCCACCTCGCCGGTTCACTGAACATCGGACTTGCCGGCCGGTACGCCGAGTTCGCGGGCGGGGTCATCGAGCCCGGCACCCCGATCGTGATCGTCGGCGACGACGGCACCGCGCTCGAGGCCAAAACCCGCCTCGGCCGCATCGGCTTCGACAACGTCGTCGGTGCACTAGCCCACCCGCTTACGGCCTTCGCCGCGAGCCCTACTCACGTTCGCCAAGCGAAGCGCGTCGACGTCCGGGGTCTCGTGGCGTCGATGTCCGACGTTGCCGACCTCCAACTCGTCGACGTGCGTCAACCCGGTGAGACCGAAGGCGGCACGATCGCCGGGGCCGTCCTGGTGCCGCTCACTCGCCTTAACGAACAGGTCGCCTCGCTCGACCCGACCCGGCCGACCATCATCTACTGCGCCGGTGGCTTCCGTTCATCGATCGCCGCAAGCCGCCTCGTCGGTGCCGGCTTCACAGACGTTGCCGACCTCCTCGGCGGCTACGGAGCGTGGGACGCCGCCCACAGCAGCGCCGCCTCATAACCGCCCCCGATCAGTCGCCCCGGTACCGCTCGCCGCGCATTGCCACGAATTCCGCCCACCCCGGAGATCACCCATGACCACTGCCTTCCAGCCAAGTACCGATGCCCGCGCGTCCACGACGATTGCGGCTGCCGATCTGCAAGAACTGCAGCGCACCGACCCCACCGTCCGCCTGCTCGATGTTCGGACCAGCGCCGAGTTCGAAAGCGCTCACATTACTGGCTCCCATAACGTGCCACTCGACATGCTCGATGATCACCTCCTCGATCTCGTCGCGGTTGACGCACCGGTCGTGCTTATCTGCCAGTCCGGAGGGCGAGCAACGCAAGCTTGTTCAAAGTTGCAAGGTGCCGGCAAAAACTCCCTGCGAGTGCTCGACGGCGGCATTTCGTCATGGGAGACCCTCGGCGCCGACGTCGTGCGCGGAACCACCGAGCGGTGGGCGATGGAGCGGCAGGTCCACCTCGTGGCCGGGTCGATCGCCCTCGCCGGTGTCGCCGCAAGTACCATCGTTCCAGGCGCGAAATGGTTGGCCGGTGGCGTGGCCGCTGGCCTCACCTTCTCGGCGGTGTCTAACACCTGCACGATGGCAACGGTGCTCGCCAAGCTTCCGTACAACCAGTCGCCCGGCCCCGACATCGACGTGGTCCTCGCCGATCTGAACGCTGGCAGCTCGTAGCTCACCGACTCGCCGGCTGGGTCCCGTAGGCTCCAGCGGTGTTGCAGCTGTCCCACGACGAATTCGAGCGGTTGGTCGTCGACGCGCTCGATCTGATTCCCGATCCATTGATGGAGCTGCTCGACAACGTTGTCTTCCTGGTCGAAGACCACGGCGACCCGCCCGACACGTTGGGCCTATACGACGGCATTCCAATTACCGAGCGGGACCAGTACGGCGGTCTCGTGATGCCGGATCGAATCTTCATCTACCGGCTACCGCTGCTCGAGATGTGTCAGGACTTCAGCGAGTTGGTCGACGAGATCGCGATCACGGTTGTGCATGAGGTGGCGCACTACTTCGGCATCGACGACGATCGTCTGCATGAGCTCGGATGGGACTAGCGAGGCAGCTGATAGAAAGGCTCGCATGCCTCACGCGAATGTCGGCGACCTCGAGCTCTGCTACGAGACCTTTGGGAACCCCGAGGACCCGCCACTACTCCTGATCATGGGCCTTGGAGCTCAGATGATCGCCTGGCCCGAAGAGTTCTGCGAAGGCCTTGTCGATCGCGCGTTCTTTGTCATCCGGTTCGACAATCGCGACATCGGTTTGTCGACGATCATTCACAGCGACATCGACCATGGCGCGGCGATGGCGGCTGGCGAGACGGTTGAGCCGGCGTACACGTTGAGCGAGATGGCGGCCGACGCGGCCGGCTTGCTCGACACGCTCGGCATCGAGGCCGCCCACATTGTCGGTGCGTCGATGGGCGGCATGATTGCCCAAGCATTTGCGATCGAACATCCCGACAAAACGCTCACGCTTACGTCGATCATGAGTACGACCGGCGACTCCGATATTGGTCAGCCGACGCCGGAAGCGATCGCGGCGATCACGAGCGCGGCACCGACCGAACGCGACGCCGCCATTGCGCACAACGTAAAGATCGGCGAAGTATGGGCCAGCCCGGAGTATTGGAATCCCGAACACGCCCGCGAACGGGCCGTGGAGAACTGGGACCGGGTCGGCAAGTCGCAGGGTCCGGGCATCGCCCGCCAGATGGCGGCGATCCTTGCCGCAACGCCCCGCACCGAAGCGCTCGGTGGTGTCGCGGTTCCTTCGCTTGTCATCCACGGAACCGTCGATCCTCTGGTGCAACTCGATGGTGGCCAGCGGACCGCCGAGGCGCTGCCGAACGCCGAGCTGCTCGAAGTTGAAGGCATGGGCCACGACATGCCGCCGGAGATGTTCGCACAGATCATCGAGTCGATTACTCGTCTTGCGATTCGGGCGCTGAGCTAAGCGGTCACCACACCACGAACCGTCGGCAAGACTGAAGCAACCGCAAATCACCTGAAGACGAAACAGGAGCCAGCTATGGGACCTCTCGACGGCATACGAATCATCGAAATTGCAGGCATCGGCCCCGGCCCGTTTTGCGCCATGATGCTGGCCGACATGGGGGCCGATGTCATTCGGGTCGATCGCGCCGGCTTGGTCAAGAGCCCGATGCCCGACGGTCCGTCGAAGGATGCGCTCAATCGCGGACGCCGGTCGCTGGCCGTCGACCTGAAAAACCCCGATGGGGTCGAGGCGGTACTAAAGCTGGTTGAAGGCGCAGACGCGTTGATCGAGGGATTCCGCCCCGGGGTTTGCGAACGTTTGGGCATCGGCCCCGACGTCTGCCAGGAGCGGAACCCGAAGCTCGTGTTCGGTCGCATGACCGGCTGGGGCCAGCAGGGCCCGATGGCACATGCCGCGGGCCACGACATCAACTACATCGCGCTCTCGGGTGTTCTTGGTGCGATCGGGCGAAAGGATTCGCGCCCGGTGCCTCCGCTGAACCTTGTCGGCGACTTTGGCGGTGGCGGCATGCTGCTCGCCTACGGTGTGGTCTGCGGCATCTTGAGCGCACAGCGGACGGGTAAGGGCCAGGTTATCGACGCCGCGATGGTCGACGGTGCCGCGTTGCTCGCCACGATGATGTTCGCAATGCAGGGTATGGGTATCTGGAATGACGAGCGGGGAACCAACATGCTCGACACCGGCGCACCGTTCTACGACGTGTACGAATGTTCCGACGGGCTGTACATCTCGATCGGATCGATCGAGCCCCAGTTCTATGCCGAGCTCATGGAGAAGAGTGGCATGGCCGACCCAGACCTGCCCGAGCAGCTGGATCGCAAGAACTGGCCGGTCGCGAAAGAGATGTGGGAGGAACTCTTCCGTACGAAGAGCCGGGCCGAATGGACCGACATCATGGAAGGTACCGACATCTGCTTCGCTCCGGTTCTCTCGCTGGCCGAGGCGACGACCCACCCGCACAACGTCGAGCGGGGAACCTTCATCGACGTCGCCGGCGTCCACCAGCCGGGGCCCGCCCCTCGCTTCGATGGCGAACAACTTCCAGTACAGCGACCTGCGCCGCATCCGGGCCAGCACACCGCCGAGGTGTTGGCCGACTTCGGCTTCGACGCCGCCACGATCGAATCACTCCAAGCAAGCGGAGCTGTTGCCTGATGGCCACGCTCGTTTGTTTCCACGCCCACCCCGATGACGAGGCGATTGCCACCGGCGGAACGATGGCGAAAGCGAAGCGCGATGGCCACACCGTCGTGCTCGTGCTCGCAACGCGCGGTGAACAGGGCGAGCCGGTCGAGGGCGTGCTGAACGACGGCGAACTGCTCGGTGATCGTCGATCCGTCGAGACCCAACGATCGGCCGACATTCTCGGGGTCGATCGTGTCGAGTTCCTCGGCTACGAAGACTCAGGCATGATCGGCGAGCCGGCGAACGACAACGAGCGTTGTTTCTGGCAAGCCGATGTTGAGCAAGCTGCGGCGCGACTTGCTGCGATTCTCGACGACGTCGATGCCGACATCCTGACGATCTATGACCCCCACGGGGGCTACGGCCACCCCGATCACATCATGGTGCATCGGGCCGGACGCCGGGCCGCTGAGATGAGCGGTATTGATCGGGTGTTCTGGTCGACGATGAACCGCACCCGGTTCCAGCAGCAGATGGCTGAGAACCCCGACGTGGCAGCCGAGATTGGCGAAGATCGAGAGCAGCGCTTGGAGGAGGACGAGTTTGGTCTCCCCGAAACCGAGATCACGCATGCAATCGATGTCATGGAGTTCATCGATCAGAAGCGCGAGTCGATGGCGGCGCACGCGTCGCAGATCGACGACGATTCGTTCTTCCTCAAGATGCCACCGGACATTTTTGCCGGAGCGTTCGGCACCGAGTGGTTCGTAGCACAGGGCACGACGCGCTCCGGAGACTTCGGTGCTGACCTATTCGCGGAGATCAGCTGACCAACATGTGGCGTGACGTGCACGTCACGGCGGCGTGGCCGACGGTGGTTGCGCTCCTGCTCGTTGCTCTCTGGGCGCTCGCCGCCCATTGGAACGACGGCTTGCGCACGAAGATGCTGTGGGTTGCGACCGCAGTCGCTCAGATCCTCGTCATGCTCCAGGTGATCGTTGGCGTCATCACCTTGAACACGCGCGATCCGGCGGCGCCGGAGGCATCGCAAACCCACACGTTCTACGGCTTCCTCACGCTTGTGGCCATCACGATCTTGTACGGCTACCGCAATCAGCTCGGCAACAAGCGGTACTTGCTGTACGGCCTCGGCGGCCTGTTCCTCTGGGGCCTCGTCGTCCGCGCGATGACGCTGTAACAACTGCTCGCTCCTTTGTCACGAGGCGTGCAGGCAGGTGCTGCGTGCAACGCTTGAGGCCGAAGGCCGAGACGATGAGGTTTGCTCGCTCCTTTGTCACGAGGCGTCCACGCAGGTGCTGCGTGCAACGCTTGAGGCCGAAGGCCGAGACGATGAGGTTTGCTCGCTCCTTTGTCGCGAGGCGTGCAGGCAGGTGCTGCGTGCAACGCTTGAGGCCGAAGGCCGAGACGATGAGGTTTGCTCGCTCCTTTGTCACGAGGCGTCCACGCAGGTGCTGCGTG